>MDTD01197327.1_pt1 | contig 10508 bp, 11 predicted proteins | sample 811221 | NCBI WGS metagenome assembly MDTD01 (sample SAMN05326646, study PRJNA326480) | marine metagenome | isolation source: seawater | place: Pacific Ocean: South West | collected 2011
ATTAAGCTTGTTTATTCTTTTCATAATTTTTTTAAACTCAGTCGCATCAGTTTGTTGCCACATTTCTAAATTGAAATTATTTTCATCAGGATCATATAAGCCATATAATTTTGCTTCTTCAAATTTTTTGGTTTTTTCTTCGTCTATTTTAATTAAATTATTATTCTGATCTGAATTAATTGCATTAGAAAAAAGATCTTTTTTACTATTTTGTTTTTCTACGGTTGTTGTGTTTATATTTTCTTTTTTTTTATTTTTCCAAATATCAATTGTTTCTTCTGATAGAACATTGGTGCTAAAGATTACTGCAACAATTATTAAATAGATCAAACTATTTAAGTTTATTAATCTCATTAGATATATCTATCTTAATTTTATCTTTTGGAGCAGGAAAATTTATCTTTTCGAGTAAAAAAATAGCAAATAGTACAAACATTATTACTAACAAAATTTTGATTATTTGTTTCGTAATTGATTGACCGATACTTTGTTGTCTCTTGAATTTAAGTTGCATAGTTTTAAAATATATTTAAACTCAAAAAATAAGACAAATTTGTGATAAATCAAATTTTAAATTGGTAATATAATTGAAAAAAAGCCTTGTTTTAACCGGTATGATGGGTGTGGGTAAATCCACACTAGGAAAAGTTCTATCTCTTAAGCTAAATTCTAAATTTATAGACGTAGATAAGCTAATTGAGAAGAGAGAAAAAATGTCTATTCAAAATATTTTTAAAGCCAAAGATGAAAAATATTTTAGAGAAATTGAAGAAAAAATCACTTTAGAAGTATTAGATACTTTTCCGGCGGTAATTGCTCTTGGCGGGGGTGCGTTTATCAATAAAAATATTAGAGATAAAGTTCTTAAAAGATCAATAAGTTTTTGGTTAGATTCTAACATAAACACTTTATTAAAAAGAATGTCTAACAAAAAGAAAAGGCCTCTTATTGACAAAGAGAGTCCCAAAGCTGAATTAATTAAATTATATGCAAAACGAAAAGATGCTTATAAGATGGCTGATCATAAAATTGACTGTAGCAAATACACTAAGAATGAAATAATAAAACAGATATTAAAGGTTTATGAAAAAAGTTGAAATTAAATCAAAAAATAGTTCAAATAACTATTCAATTTTAATTGGTGATGGTGTCACAAATGACCTGCCTAAAAGGATAAAAATTACCTGTCCTAAAACTAAAAAAATAGCAATTATTTCTGACAAAAACGTACCAAGATCAAAAAAAAATTACATAAAAAAAAAATTAAAAAACTATTCAGTTTTTTTATTTGAGATTAATCCGAGTGAAAAAATCAAATCACTAAGTACAACAAATAAATTATTAGAAAAATTATTAAAATATAATTTCAGCAGATCTGATACGATCATCGCATTAGGAGGAGGAATTATAGGTGACGTTGCAGCCTTCACAGCTAGTATTTTAAAGCGGGGAGTTAATTTCATTAATATTCCAACAACTTTATTATCACAAGTAGACTCTTCGATAGGTGGAAAAACAGGAGTAAATTCAAAATTTGGAAAAAATTTAGTTGGATCTTTTTTTCAACCAAAATTAGTCATAATAGATGTTTCATTTTTAAAAAGTTTACCAAAGAGAGAAATGATTTGCGGTTATGCAGAAATATTGAAACATTCAATTATAAGTGACTATAAATTTTTTAAATGGTTAAAAATAAATACAAATAATATTTTAGAAAAAAGAGATAAAAGATCTTTGATTTTTTCTATAAAACGTAGCTGCATGATTAAATTAAAATTTGTAAATAAAGATGTTAATGAGAAAAATATACGAAAAAGTTTGAATTTTGGACACACCTTTGCTCATGCTATAGAAGCTCATGCAGGTTACACAAATAAAATTAATCATGGCGAAGCAGTTCTAATTGGAATGGTTCTAGCTATTAAATTTTCTATTATAAAAAAATTATGTTCAAAAAATATTATAAATGAGATTTTAAATATTTATAATAAAAACAAAATTAATCATAACCTAAATAAATTTTTAAAATTAAAAAACTTTGCTAAGCTTATCAAATTTATGCAAAATGATAAAAAAAATGATAATGAAAAAATAAATTTAATTTTATTAAGAAGAATAGGAAAATTATATAATCCTAATAAATTTAAATATACAAAAAATGAAGTTAAACAAATTTTAACACGTATTATTTAATTTGAATTTCTAAAGCATGAATTTTTATTTTAATATCCTCTTTTAGCACTTCCATTATTTTTTTATGACCATTTACTCTACTCAAATTCTTTAAATAATTTGATTTTATTTTTAGAAGTAAATGGTATTTTCTTTCATCGAAAAATTTATGTTTTTTATGAAGGTAAGAATTATCAACAATTTCTATTTCTTCTATCTCAATTTGAGAAACAATTTTTTTTTTAATTTCTTCTAAATACTTTTCCATTTTTTATAATTAATATATAAAAAAGATCTAAAATGAAAATAATTTGTGATTGGGAAAATTGTAAAGAAGTAGGAAAATATCGTGCTCCAGTTGAGAGAGATAATAGTAAAAAGTTCAGGCTTTTGTGTTTAGAACATATTAAGATATTTAATAAAAAATGGAATTACTTTGAAAATATGAACGATCAAGAAATTGAATATTTTATTAAGTCGGACCATACTTGGCACAAATCGACAAAGAGTTTTGGTTCGTCTGAAAATTTTTTTAATCTTCTTTGGAATAATGCTTTAGAAGACAAACTAAATATATTCAATTCCTCAGATTTTAAAAAATTTAAAAAGAATAGTCTTTCATCTAAAGATAGGGACGCTCTTGATGTATTGGAATTAAATTATTCAGCAAAATGGGAGGAAATTCAAAAAAAATTTAAATCACTTGTAAAGAAATATCATCCTGATAAAAACCTAGGTAGTAAAAAATTTGAAGATAAACTAAAGAAAATTACATTGGCTTATAGTCAATTAAAAACTAATACGAGTAGCAAAAAATGACTACAACAACTTTTTTAAATAAACCTGATATTAAAATTTCAGTAAAACAAACTTTTGGTTTGGATAGTGATATGGAAGTAAACAGTTTTTCCAAAAAGAATGAATATGTTCCTAAACTTGATCCTGACTATAAATTTGACAGAGATACTACTTTAGCAATACTTGCAGGCTTTTCTAATAATAAAAGAGTTTTGATACAAGGTTATCACGGTACTGGAAAATCCACTCATATAGAGCAAGTGGCAGCTAGATTAAATTGGCCTTGTGTAAGAGTTAACTTAGATAGTCATATAAGTAGAATTGATTTAATTGGTAAAGACTCGATAGTTTTAAAAGATGGGAAACAAGTAACCGAGTTCAAAGAGGGAATTCTACCTTGGTCAATTCAAAATCCAGTAGCTTTAGTTTTTGATGAGTATGACGCTGGTAGACCAGATGTAATGTTTGTAATACAGAGAGTATTAGAAAGCGACGGGAATTTCACTTTGTTAGATAAAAATAAAGTATTGGAACAGCATGATTTTTTTAGAATGTTTGCAACAACAAATACAGTAGGTTTAGGTGATACTACCGGCTTATATCATGGAACTCAACAGATCAATCAAGGTCAAATGGATAGATGGAATATTGTCACCTCATTAAATTATTTATCTTTTGAAAAAGAATTGGAAATTATTTTAGCTAAAAATAAGAAATTCAATAACAAAGAGGGTAAAGAAAAAATATCTAACATGATTAAAGTAGCTGACCTAACAAGAAAAGGTTTTATAAACGGAGATATTTCAACTGTTATGAGTCCAAGAACTGTCTTACATTGGGCAGAAAATACAGATATTTTTAAAGATACTGGATATGCGTTTAGAGTTACATTTTTAAACAAATGTGATGAAATAGAAAAAAAAATAATCTCTGAATACTTCCAAAGATGTTTTGGTGAAGAATTACCTGAGTCGTCAATAAATTTAGTTATCTAAAAGTGGAAAAAAAAGATACAATTGAGAACTTCAAAACTGCAATCGTAAGCACAGTAAGATCAATTTCCAACATATACAATCTAGATGTAAGTTTTGGTAATGAAAAAGCTGAAGGTGAAAAAACTCATATTAAATTGCCTGAGTTAGGAAATTTAAATAATAAATATGATTTCTTAAAAGCTAGAGCGAATGCTGATTCGATCTCTTTAAAATTTAGATTTAGTGATCCAACTATTTTAAAAACCTTTGAACCTGAGGGAGGAATAACAAAAAAACTCTATCAGGTCGCAGAAAAAATTAGGTATGAAAAATTGGGCTCAGATGAGTTTAAAGGTGTAAAAAATAATATTGAAGGATTTTATGCTTATAATATTGACGCTATTTCCTTGAAAAAAGGTGAGGAGAAATTTGTAGAAGCTTTTGAAAATTATTTGAGATCTAATTTTTTTGACATAAAAGTTTTAAACAAAAAAGATAAGGAGCTCAAAGAGCTTAAAAAAGAGTTTGATCAAAATTTTAAAAAAAAGATTGTAGATTTGAAAAATTCCCTAAATGACCAAACAAAATTTAATTCTTTAATATCTGAGATAATATCAAAGATGGAGATTGATAACTTCAATCAAGAAAATCAACCTAATGAGGATAGTCAAAACAAACAGTCAAAATCTGATGATGAAGCTAACGTAGATGACAAAAAAGATTCTAGTAAAAAAGACGACAGTCAAGAGATGTCCATAGATGCTGGGTTACCTAATTTGGAGGAATTTTCCAACGAAAATATTAAGAGTAAAGAAGAAATTGAAATTGAAAATTTATCAGAGGAGTCAAGTCAAAGATCTAAAACAATTAACAATTTCGGAGATGTAAAATACAAAACCTATACTGAGGAATTTGATGAAGTAGTAAAGGCAGAGGATCTGGAAAATGAGGAAGAATTAATTAGGTTAAGGAATAATTTAGATCAACAGTTATTCCAATTAAAAAACTTTATTTCAAAATTAGCGAACAAGTTACAGAGGAAACTTCTAGCAAAACAAAATAGATCATGGAACTTTGATCTTGAAGAGGGGATATTAGATACCTCAAAACTTACTAGGGTAATAATTGACCCATATAATTCTTTGTCTTTCAAAAAAGAAAAGGATATTGAGTTTAAAGATACTCTAGTTACTATACTAATTGATAATTCTGGTTCTATGAGAGGGAAGCCAATTTCTGTTGCTGCAATATGTGCTGATATCTTATCAAGAACTCTTGAAAGATGTTCTGTAAAAGTTGAAATATTGGGTTTCACAACACGTCATTGGAAAGGAGGCTCTAGCAGAGAGAAGTGGATGAACAATGAAAAACCTGTTTTTCCTGGAAGGTTAAATGATTTAAGACATATAATTTATAAATCTGCTGATACTCCTTGGAGACAATCAAAGAAAAATATTGGTTTGATGCTCAAAGAAGGATTGTTAAAAGAGAATATCGATGGTGAAGCTCTTAAGTGGGCATACAATAAAATGCTTAAACGTAAAGAGGAAAGAAAAATTTTAATGGTAATTTCAGATGGAGCTCCAGTTGATGATTCGACTCTTTCAACAAATGCTAGTGATTATCTTGAAGTTAATTTAAAAAATGTTGTGAAGTGGATTGAAAAGAAGTCTGATGTTGAGCTTTTAGCGATTGGTATCGGTCATGATGTTACAAGGTATTATCAAAAAGCCGTCAAAATTACTGATGTTCAAGATCTTGGCGACGTAATGATACACCAGTTATCTGAGCTATTTACTGAAAAAGATAAAAGAAAATTAAATTAATTTAAAGAATATCTGTAATTAGAAACGTCAACTATTCTAGATAACAGCATTCTAAAAGGTATTAACATGGCTATAGCAACAATAAATTTTACTAATAAATCGCCTAGTGCAAGAGTTATCCAAGGCACACTTGTTCCGTAAAATGCTATAGAAAAAAATAAGAAAGTATCAATAATAGAGCCTGTAATTGAAGATGATAAAGGTGCGACGTACCAAGTTTTTTTTCTTAAAAAATCAAAAATATTTACATCTATATTTTGTGCAATAAAAAAAGCAAGACCTGAACCAATTGCAATTCGAACTGATATAATATCATCGAAGTTTGTTGATACTAATAGAGTTAGAGAGATACCAATGAAAAAGCCGATAAGAACAATTTTTCTAGCTACTATTTTTCCGTAAGCTCTGTTTGCTAAATCGGTAATTAAAAAAGCAATAGGATAACTAAATGCACCATAGGTTAGAATTGATTCTAAATTAAAAAAATTTACTGGAAATTGAACTAAATAATTGGAAAAAATTACCACTACGCCCATAACAATACTAAGAATAAAAAATAGCTTTTTATCTTTTCTCATTTTTAAGCTCTTGAAATAATCGAAAATTTAATTCGTTTTACTCTTTTTGAGAGATTTGAGTTTTTAGCTTTTACTAAAAATTTATCTAAACCGCCTTTAAAGTCCACAGTTCTTAAAGCTGCTTTTGACACATTTAATCTTATATTCTTTTTTAAAATATCACTTTTAAAACTTACTTTTTTTAAATTTGGAAGAAATCGTCTTTTTGTTTTATTATTTGAATGGCTAACGTTATGACCTTTTAAAGGTTTTACTCCTGTAAGCTCACATTTTTTTGTCATAATGATTTAGGTATATAATTCTTCAATTTGTTGGGGTCAAGCATTAATTCCTACTGACTCTGCTATATTCTTAAGACCATTTTTTTTTAAAATTGAAATAAGGTCTTTTTTTATTTCTTTCACTATTCCTGGACCCTTATAGATCATTCCAGTATAAAGTTGAACTGCGTTAGCGCCAGCAGTAAATTTATCAAAAGCATTATCTCCAGAGTCAACACCTCCTACACCAATAATATAAATTTTATTTTTTATCTCTTTGTAAAACTTTTTTATAAGCTTTGTTGATATATCTCTTATAGGTTCGCCTGAAAGACCTCCACTTTCAATTTTATTTTTATCTGAAAGGTTTTGTCTATTTCCATCTGATGAATTAGATATAATAACTCCATCAATCTTAAATTTTAATATAAGCTCTATAATTTCACTTATATTTTTATCATCTATATCAGGTGAAATTTTAATCACTAGAGGTTTCTTGATTTTTTTTGAAGATTTTAATTTATTAAGTTGATTAAATAAATTTTGCATTAAATCCTTGTTGTGAAAATCACGTAAACCTTCCGTGTTAGGTGAAGAAATATTAATTGTAATATAATCAGATATATGATGCAAAGATGTTAGAGCAGTCAAATAATCTTCAAGCTTATTTAAAGAATCTTTGTTAGGTCCAATATTTACTCCTAAAATGCCATCTGGTTTAATTTTTTCTATACGACTTGCAATCACATCAGCCCCATGATTATTAAAACCAAGTCTGTTAATCATGGCTTTATCTTTTTCTAGTCTAAAAATTCTTGGTTTAGGATTGCCTAATTGCCTTCTTGGTGTAACAGTTCCTATTTCGACGAAACCAAATCCTAGTTTGAAAAGAGGATTATATACCTCTGCACTTTTATCAAAACCTGCAGCTAAACCAATTGGATTTTTAATTTTTTTTTTAAATAAATCGGTCTCAAGCATTTCTTCCCCTTCAACTTTAAAAAATCCTTTAGGAATAAGGTTGGTTTTCAATGATTGAATAGCTAGATCATGAGCAATTTCTGGTTCTAAATTAAATATGAGAGGTCTTAAAATTGAAAACATTACTTTATCTTATCACTAATTAGTTCTATTGTTTCTTTAATTCCAAAAAAACTTATGAAATATCCCATTCTCGGGCCATCTTCTTCTCCAAATAAAACTTGATAAATAAGTTTAAACCACTCTCTTAACTTTTTCTCATACCCGTTACTTTTACCAACTGTATATACAATTGTTTGAATTTCCTCAGGAGTTAAAGATTGGTCTATTGTTTTTAGTTTTAATGAAAGATCTAAAAGTGCCTTTTTTTCTTCTGTGCTGGGTTTTTTAAATTTTTTATTTGGTTCAACTTTGTCTTTAAAATAATTTATGGCATATCCAGTCAGACTATCTAAAATCGGAAAATCTTTAGGATTTATATTTTTGTGGAACCTATTTATAAATTTCCATAAAACATCTTTGTTTTTAGAATTGCTAGATCCGACTAGATTTAACAGCATAGAAAATGGCATAACAATTTTTTCTTTTGGGGGTTTGCCGTTATGCACATGCCAAACTGGATTCATAATTTTTTCATTTTCTTTTTGTTTTGGAAACTTCTCAATGAGATCAAGATATTCATCAACTGTTTTTGGAACTACCTCTGAATAAAGTTTTTTAGCTCTTTTGGGATTAGGATACATATATAAAGCTAAACTTTCTGGTGATGCATATCTGAGCCATTGTTCAATCGATATGCCATTTCCTTTTGATTTTGAAATTTTTTCTCCTTTTTCATCCAAAAAAAGTTCATAAGCAAATCCGTTAGGAGGTTTCTTTCCTAGAATACTACAAATTTTATTTGATAAAATGGCACTTTCAGTCAGATCTTTTCCGTACATCTCGAAATCTACATTAAAAGTAAACCACCTCATTGCCCAATCAACTTTCCATTGTAATTTACATTTACCATTAGTAATTTCAGTTTCTAATTTTTTATCATTATTGTTAAAAATTATCTTACCCTTTTTTTTGTCCATTTCGATCATTGGTATCTCTAAAACTTTTCCAGAGTCAGGACAAATTGGTAAAAAAGGACAGTACGTTTTTCTTCTATCACTTCTTAATGTTGGTAAAATTATATTTAGAACTTCATCGTACTTTTCCATTACCCTAAAAAGAGACTCATTAAAAACTCCTGATTTATAATTTTTAGTTGAACTTTTAAACGTAAATTTAAAATCAAATTTTTTTAAAAATTCTTTTAACATTTCATTGTTATGTTCTCCAAAGCTATTATATTTATTAAAAGGATCTGGAATATCAGTCAAAGGTCTACCTAAATATTTTTCTAATAGTTCTTTATTAGGAACATTGTCAGGAATTTTTCTTAATCCATCCATATCGTCAGAAAATGTAATCAATTCATGTTCGATATTTTGGATATTTTTTAAAGCGTTAATCATCATGGTCGTTCTAGCAACTTCTCCAAAAGTGCCAATGTGGGGTAACCCACTCGGTCCATAACCAGTTTGAAAAATTATCTTTTTACTGGATTTTATTAATTCTTGCCTATCTTTTAATAACTTCCTAACTTCGACAAAAGGCCATGAAGAAGTGGATTGAATTAAATTATTATCAAGCATAGTAATGGTTTATAAAATTTTATATATAAAATACAGAAATAAATATAAGATATTAAGTTGAATTTTGTTACTATTTAAATAATCTCAAAATTAATGAACCAAAACAAAACAGTTTTTTTTATAATAGGAATTCTTTTAATAGTATTAGGAATATCTATGCTGGTTCCCTATTTTCTACAGATTTTCTTTAATGAAAACAGTCATAGTTTTTTAGCATCTGCATTCATTACAATATTTTTTGGAATATTATTCATACTAGCAAATCTAGAGACTGAATTTAAACTCAACTTGCAACAGACATTTTTATTTTCAACTTTAGCTTGGATTTTCATAGCTATTTTTGGATCAATACCATTTATGCTATCAACAGTTAATTTTACTATAAGTGATGCTTTTTTTGAGAGTATGTCTGGAATAACAACTACGGGTGCAACGGTAATGACAAATTTAGATGACAGCCCTAAAAGCATTTTAATATGGAGAGCACTTATGCAGTGGTTAGGTGGTATAGGTATTGTTGTGATGGCTATAACTATTCTTCCTCTATTAAAAGTAGGTGGGATGCAACTATTTAAAATGGATGGGTCTCACAATACAGAAAAAATTTTACCTAGAACTTTTGAGGTAGCTACAATTATTATAACTACATATTTTATTTTAACGCTTTCTTGCTCTTTTCTGTATTGGATTTTCGGTATGTCAATTTTCGATAGTATCGCTCATTCGATGACAACAATTGCAACAGGAGGTTTTTCCACTCACAATGAATCAATCGGTTTTTTTAAAAATTCTAATATTGAAATAATAGCTAGTATTTTTATAGTTTTAGGTAGTATACCATTTATTTCATATCTCAAATTTATAAAAGGAAATAGAAAAATTTTTATTCAGGACATTCAAATTAAAGGTTTAATGTATTTATTAATTGTATCTATTTTTATTATGTTTATTTATTTAATGCTTGCACAATATGAAGGATCAATTTTTGAAAAGATTAGAATTTCGTCTTTTAATGTAATTTCAATTTTATCGGGGACTGGCTATGTTACCGATGATTTTGGACTTTGGGGAAAATTTTCTTTAATATTTTTTTTATTTTTGATGTTTATAGGAGGTTGTGCTGGTTCTACCGCATGTGGGATAAAGATTTTTAGATTGCAAATGCTATTAATATTTTTAAATAATCAAATTAGAAAACTTATCTCACCTAATAGTGTAATAATTGCAAAATATA
>MDTD01042823.1_pt1 | contig 10506 bp, 9 predicted proteins | sample 811221 | NCBI WGS metagenome assembly MDTD01 (sample SAMN05326646, study PRJNA326480) | marine metagenome | isolation source: seawater | place: Pacific Ocean: South West | collected 2011
AGGTCGACATGCGCATTTTGTCCGAGAGCCGACCGAGCCGCGTGGCGCTGATCGGCAACGAGATGATTCCCATTCCGATCCCCGAGGCCACGATGCACTTCCCCGAGGACCTGGGCACCGCGCCGCCGGTCAAGAAGCTCAAACTCGCTGACCTCAGCTGAACGCCTTGGTTCAACCAAGGCGCGTGAAGCTGCCGTCGGGCATCATCTGCCACCGCGTTCCATCGGGCTGGATGTAGATCGTCACTCGGACTCATCGAGGGCCGCATCGCGTTTGCGTCCAGACGGTGCAAGCAACCAGAGGACGGGGAGCACCAAGAGCAGGACCACGGAAGGTCCGAACCGAAGGGACAGCGTGGAGTCGAACTTGACGTAGGAGGCCGCGTCTTTCGTGCCGGGCTCAGGCGGCGCTTCACGCACGCTGGAGCGGTTGTCCTCTTCGACCAAACCAAGATCGTACCCGGCGTACATCATGGACACCTCAAACCCGCCGAGACGCAATCCAACCCCAAAGTCGGTCTCTTCGTGAACGAAGGCGCCTTGCTCGTCGCTCTCGGTCTGCTCGGCCTCCTCAGGCGCCGAATTCGGCGTGGAGCCTGGGTTGGCGAAGTTGGGATTGTCACCGATGAAGGCGAGTGGCAGCATCACGAGGAAGGCCAGGAGAACAGCAAGGAAGCCTGCGGACCGGAACCAGCCGCTGATGCCCACGAAGGTGACCAACACCTCAAGGAGAATCAGCAGGCCAACGGTGACCTGAATCCACGTCCTTGCCCGGTCCAAACGGTTGACCGATTCCTCTTCGGAGGCAGCAGGCGCGTCGCTGGAGGTGTCGTCGCCTCCGCCGTCATCGCTGCTGTCCTCCTCCGGACCCACATCATCACGGATCAGCTGGTAGACCAACAAGCGCGTGCTGTTTTCGATGCTGACGTCGATCATCGTGTATTCGTCGTCCACCCCGGCCAGGACGTGGAAGCGTGCGGGCGAGGGTGGGCCCTCGGTGTATTGGCCCTCGAATTCCGCAATGAGCCAGACCGAGACCGCCGCGTTGAGCGCGATCAACACGACGAGGGTGGCCCGTGCCCACGCCACCGCAGGGTGGCGACGCAGCGAGCCAATCCGGCTCAACGCACCCTCACGCATGAGGGGCGAGGTCCTGCTCATTCCTCATCTCGGTTGCGCTGGGCGGCGACGATGCCGGCCAAGGCCAGCACCGCAACGGTGGCGAAGCCCGAGACCGAGGGCAAGCCAAAGCCGCCCTCTTCGATGAGTTCCTCCGCGGTGGCCGGGGGCTCCTCGTCGGAGGAACTGTCGTCAGTGCTGCCATCGGTTTGGGTGTCCTCTTCGTCGATGCCCACGTCCGCGGGGTCAACGCCCGCATCTTCGAGCACCTGAGCGAGGTCGCCCATGCCCTCAGCGTGCGCCGAGGTGTCCGCGATGTCGTCCACCGACTGTGCGTCCTCGACGACCTCGGCTGCCTCTTCAGCGGCGCTGCCGATGTAGTAGGTCAGGCCGATGGTTGCCGGCGGAGTGGAGGGCGAGTAGTTGATCTCGTCGTTGTACATCTCGACGACTTCAGGCCCAACAAGGGTGTACCACGTGTCCATGTTGTCCGACACCGCGAGGGAGACGCCGACGACCGTGTGGTGCGATGGGCTCCACAACATGACGAAATTGGCGCCGGTGTAGGCGATGTCCTCGGTGATGCTGCCGAGGCGGTCCTCGAGGTTCTCACCAAAGGCTTCCAAGGTCGATTCAAAGTTCGACTCGCCAAAGGCTTCGCCGATGGTCTGCAGCGTCTGGAGGAACTCCGGCAGTTCTTCGACGGTCATGCAGTCTTCGCTTTCGTAGGTGTCCACGGTCACGCCCTGCGCGTCAACGAGTTCGAAGGTCCCGCAGTACTCACCGGCATCCAAGCCGTCAGCGAGGTACATGGATTCCTGAACAGAAAAGACGCGGTCATCGCTCGTTGGCGCGACGTCCATCTGGCTTGCCGCCTCGATGTTGCCCATCTCGTCCAGCAACTCGAATTCAAGGGTGTAGTCTGCTGGGTCTTGGTACGCTGCATCAAACGAGACGCTGACCTGAAGCCAGTCGTCGTCGGTCCACATGTTTCCATGGCTGATGAGACGCTTGACTGCCCCATCGCTTTCGATCGTTGGGCTGGAGGCCACAAGGCCAGTCGACTGAATGTCGGTCACGGAGGCACCCCAGCAGCCCGAGGACGGGACGCCGTACTGGTGGATGGCACCATCAACGGCATAGCCACGGTAGGTGAGGTCGTCGACGTTGCCAAGGTCCACCGATTCAAAGCCCCAACCCGTGCCCTTCAGCAGGTGAGTGGAGGATGAGCCGTCGTCGCCGCTCACGGTCACTTCGGCCACGTAACAGTGGTCGTCGGTGCCGTCATCGTCGACGTCTTGCTCGTTGAATCCACCAGCGTTCACGGTTGCAAGGACCACGCGCTCCAGCGCACCTTCTGCATCGGGAAGTTCATCCGAGCCGTCGTCACAATCGTTCCAACCGTTCTCAAGGCTCCATTCCGAGACTTCGCCAACGCCGTCTGCGCACACGTAGAAGGTCCCGACGCCGACGCTGGCGTGATCCATCCACAAGACACCTTCATCCGAAGCATCGGAGCAATCCTCGGTCCCGTCGTTGACCTGATGGAGGTGGATGCCTTCGAGGCCCTGCCCCCAATCATTGCACACAAAGTAGGTCTCATTGGGCGTCTCGTCGGACCAGTCGCCGCAGTCGTCCTCGCCGTTCCCGATTTTCCAGGAGTCGTAGGTCTCGATGACGCCACCGTTGTCGCAAGTGAACGGCATCTCGCCACCCCCGGTGTCTTCAGAGCCACCGAGGTCGAATTCCTCGCTGATCTCCTCGATGGCTTCGCTGAGCTCATCCTCGAAGGTGCCGCCGAGTTCCTCGGCCGCGTCTTCGGCGAAGGCCTCGGCGATTTGGGCGAGCATCGTGCCCAGCATCAGGAACATGATGGGGTTGGCCGTGCCGCAGTTGCATGACACGACGTCGACGGCCGAACCGCCCTCTTCGATGATGATGCTCGCATCGGCATCGCCGCCGAATCCTGCTGAGTCACCGTCGTCATCGTCATCTTCATCGTGGCTGTGATGGTAGTCGCCGTCCTCGTGTGTTTCGGTTCCATCACTGTCATCATGGTCGTGATGGACGTCGCCGTCGCCGTGGTCATGGAGGCCAGGCTCGTCGTCGTGATGGTTGTAATCGTCGTCACCGAGGAAGTCCTCCATCACAGTCTCGAAAGAGCCGGTCGAACTGATCTGGTCGGAGATGGAAAGGTCGAGCAGGCCCGAGTCCAGACCGAAATTCTCGGTGGGCACGTCGGCCAAGTCGACGCTGAAACCGGTGGACACCGTGTAGTCGCCTTCCATCATGCCGCACTCAATGCCGATGTCGGCCTCCGTGCCGCTGGTGGTGATGAAGGCGTTCTCGGTGCACTCGGCGTGCACGGATTCGTAGGTGGAGAGCGCTGAGAGAACCGGCGTTTCGTGGCCAAGACGCCACTCCGCGCTCGACGAAGGAACGTCGAAGTCGAACGCGGTCCCGAAGGTCACGCCGAAACCGAAGTCTTCGCCGCCGCCTTCAACGCCAACGTCCATCATGTACTCGACCGAGACCTCAGAGGCCAAGGAGAAGTCCATGTCCACACCGTAGAGGTTGTAGTCGTCGTCGAGGTACTCGACCATGTTGACGTCCACGGCCACGGCATTCTCCGAGTCAACGCTCAGGTAGCCGTCAAAGCCTGCTGGGTCAGCGCCTGAAGCGTCCACCCACTCGGTGATGAGAGCCGAATCGAAGAGCACGGCGTGACGGATGGTCACGTCGGTCATGCGCATCCACACGTCGTGCACGTCGCCATCAAGGTCGATGGTGGTGGGCGTGCGGTCTTCGGCGGACTCGACGAAGATGTTGCTAGAACCGGTCGAGAGTTGGGCCACCGTCAGGTTCAGGCCCGCATCGCTGGCGGCGAGCATGGTCCGCGAGAGGATTTCGTTGAGGTTGATTCCGGTGAGGGAATCGATGTCCTCGTCGAGGTTGGACCAGTCGTACTCAACGCCGTACGCGAAGTCATTTTGGATGGGATCAACTTGGGCACTGACGGTCATCGGAAGGGTCGCAAGGCATAGCAGCAGGGCGGCCAAAAGGGCGTTCGCTCGGGGTTGCATGGGGAGGTACCAGCACCGTCACTGCATAACCCTACTGCCGACTTTTGCCGCTTCGCCAAAACAGGCATCGGCACGGCAAGTTTGAATCGGTCTTCACCGAGGCTCGACCATGAGGGCGCAATTCCACGTTGCTGTCCTCATCATGCTCCTGATGATGCTCCCGGGTTGCCTCAGCACGTCCGAGGAGACGCTTGGAGGGGTTGGAACCTACGAGGTCGAAGCCACGTGGACCACGGTTGAACTCGAAACCAAAACCGCGTTCTATGCTGACGATGAATCCGTGACCTGGTCGGTGCTCGACGGCGAGATTGACCAGCAGATCGAGGACGCCGGTGGCCATGTCGTGGGCCTCGTGCTCGCCATGAGCTATCCGACTGACGACGAAACGCCGGGCGGACTGTGCACCGGGCAGGAAACCGACGTGCCGGACATCGTGTCAGGCACCGCCACCAAGGGCGAATGGACCCTCGAGGCATCCGACAGCGGATTCGGCGGGCATGTGGTCAACCTGACCTGGCACGACCAGGCCATCCTCGACGCCGGCGTCGCCACCAACCTTTCCGAACAAGAGGTGCTCGACCGCTTTGTCTTCGGCGACGAAGCCCGTGGCGCCTTCGACCTGACCGTGCTGGTGGATGCGCAGGCCCACAACAGCGCCTTGTGCAGCCACAGCGACGACGGCGAGGAGGTCACCACCGTGGCCAGCCTGCTCGTGATTGACCTGACCGTCACGCCCGCGGGCATGGACGACGAAAGCAGCAGCGCGTTGGCGGTCGGCACCGGCGCGATTCCGAGCGTGATCTTCGCCCCCGTCTTCATCGCCATGGTGGCCTTGGTGGCTTTTGTCACCCGCCATCAGGACCGGTTCCAGCTCCGCTTTGTGCTCGAAGAAGAGGAGGAAGAGCTCGAGGGCGAGTCCACGTCCGAAGGCGTCACGATGACCGACAGTTATCGGGCTCGCGTCATCACGCTCTGCGCCCTGTACGTCGCTCAGGGCATCCCGTGGGGCTTCATCACGGTCACCTTCGTGACCTTCCTGGCCGCGCGCGGCGTCGGTGCAAGCGAATTGGCGCTGTTGCTCACCCTCGGCACCCTGCCTTGGTCGGTCAAGTTCCTCTGGGGTCCGGTCATCGACCGCTACCAAATCCCGGCCTACGGCCGGCGACGGCCGTGGATCCTGCTCGCCCAGACCGGGATGATGCTCATGCTCGGCGCGATGCTCTTCGTTCCGGACCCGACGAACAACGTCCGCACCATCGCCATCATGTTCCTCGTCTACAACATCTTCACGTCGCTCCAGGACGTCAGCACCGACGCCCTCGCCGTGGACGTGCTGCAGCCGCACGAGGTCGAGAAGGTCAACTCGTACATGTTCACCTCCAAAACGGTCGGTGGCGCCATCGGCGGAGCAGGCCTTGGGACCATCATCGTCTTCACCGGCCTGAAGGGCGCGATTCTGCTCCAGATTCCCATCTTGGCCGGCTTGATGATCGCGCCGATGATGATGACTGAACGTCCTGGCGAGCGCCGCTTCCCGTGGGAAAAGAATGCCGAAGCAGGGTCTGAAGAAGAGGACGACATGGAGGCCGCGAACCAGAATTTCGCCGACATCTTTGCCAAAATCCGCACCGCGCTCAGCCTGCGCTCGGCCTACCTCAGCATCGTGCTGAGCCTCACGGTTTCGCTGCACTTCCTGCTCATCCCGGTGTTGCCGCTGCTCTTCGTGCGCGAGTTGGGCTGGACGGAAGCCGGATTCAACGCCACGAACGGCGGCTGGATCCTCGCCCTGACGGTGCTCGGCTACCTCGTGGGCGGACAGCTCGGACGACGCTTTGGTGGGAAGAAGATCATCATCTACGCCGCCCTCGGTACGGCCTTCGTGACGGCCCTGTGGGGCGTTTCTGGCCAACTGTGGGGCAGCACCATCTGGATGGTCGGCGTCTGGTCGCTGAAGAATTTCGGCTGGTCGGTGGTGATGATCAACATCTACTCGCTGATGATGAAGGTCACCTGGGGCGAGGTGGGTGGCACGCAGTTCACCGGCTATATGGCGATGATGAACCTCTCTGCCATCATCGGCTACCAGTTGACCGGGCCGCTGGCCGAGCGCTTCGACTACCCCACGCTCTTCCTCATCGGCGCGGCCTTGCAGACCTTGGTCATCCTCGCCGTGCTCTGGATCGACCCCGACCAGACCCGCCGAGAACTCGAATCGCCGGTACCTGCCGAAGCCCCTGCCTCGGTTCCTATGACCACGTGACCATAGACAGAAGCATAGCATCGGATGTCATCGCGTACCCATGGACCCAAGACCGGGCCTCGGTGATCTTGCCCGGAGGTTCCTTGGCCTTGGGTGCATTGCTTTCGGTGGCCCAGTGGCCCATTTGGCCCATTTCCAATCTCGATTCGTTGAGGACGAGAAATGGATGGATGAAAGCACCTTTGCGGACCTGGTTGCGCTCTGTCAATCGTTGCCGGGACCTTCGTCATCTCAAACCTGCTTTGCCATCGGCGTGCTGCAGCGTGGGTGGGTCGGTGGCTTGGTCTCGTGGGGATGCTTCATCCTCCCATCTGCGTTGCTCATGACCGGTTTGGCAGCAGGGCTGACCGTGCTGACGAACCTCGATGTGGGCCTTCTACACGGTCTGGCCGTGGCCGCGATTGCGGTCATCCTCAATGCGATGTTCGGACTTGCAGGGCGGTTGACCCCCGACGGACCCACACGAGGCTTGGCGCTCTTGGCCGCCAGTGTGTTGCTGGTGCTCCCGCTCCTCGCTCCACAACTGACCGCGGTGACCACGCTGGGTGCCGTGGTGCTCTGCGGCCTGCTCGGCTCCCGCATGCGCAGCGCCGATGCACAGACGTCCACGCGTGTCGAATGCAGCACGGTCAGCAGCAGGGTTGCACGCATGGCCTTCGCGCTGTTCCTCGCCGCAGCGGTCCTGCCGGGCGTCCTGCAGACCCTCGGCGTCGGGGGCATCGACCCTGCAGCCGGTTTGCTCCGTTCTGGGGCGTTCGTGTTCGGGGGAGGGCACGTCGTCCTCCCCCTGCTCCAAGCCGAGGTGGTCGACCCCGGCTGGGTGGATCAAGCCACCTTCCTCGCGGGGTACGGTGGAGCAAATGCTGTGCCGGGGCCGATGTTCTCCTTCGGGGCCTTCCTTGGCGGGGTGATGGACGCCGACGGCTGGCCCACATCGGCCGGTGGAATCGGCGGTGTGTTGCTCGGCGCGCTGTGTGGTGTCGTCGCCCTCAACCTGCCTGGCCTTGCTGTGGTGGTGGCATGCCTACCCTTCTGGGAAGATGTGCGACACCGGCCAGCGGTCCGCTCCACGCTGCGTGGAATCAACGCCGGGGTGGTCGGATTGCTTGGGGCTGCCCTGCTGATGGCGGCGGTGGCTGTCTTCGAAGTCAGTCTGGCCCGAGGGGCAGGCTGGATCATGTTCGATGCGGTGCTCGTTGCGGTAGGGTTCACCCTGTTGAGCACCAAACGTGCACCTGCTTGGGCGGTCGTTCTCGGAACTGGAAGCCTCGTGGCCACCGTGCTGACCTTGACTTAAGTGGCCTCATCAACGCATCTTCGTAAGGTAGTCATCCCTTTCCCTCACCGCACGGTGACGTGTTCCGACCTTGATATACTCTCGAGGGTGAACGCCCTCATGGACAGCACTGCGTTTGCACAAAACACGCCCCCACGGGTGCTGCTGGTCGGTGCCGGAGGCATCGGCTCACACCTGACCGACCTGCTGTGCCGTGGCCTTCACGGACACGGCCTCGACCTGACCCTGATGGACGGAGACGTCGTCGAGGAGCGCAACCTCGCGCACCAGCGTTTCCCAACGTGGTCGATTGGTCGTCCCAAAACCGATGTGCTCGCACAGAGGCACGCCAGCGAAGGACACCTCCTCACGGCCGTCGCCGAAAACCTGCGCTCGGCCGAACAGCTGAGCGGCTACGACCTCATCGTGGTGGCCGTTGACCGCCCTGAGCCACGTCGCCTCGTTCACGCCACCGACGTGCCGTGGATTGACCTGCGTTCCACCGGCCGTGGGATGCTCGTCCTGACGCACCTCGATGCACCGGAACGCATCGCCTCCCAAACCCCCGATCACGCGCCGGCATCGTGCCAGGCCGACGGCGTGCTTGAGGCCGGCTTCGTGCAGGTCGGCTTCGCCCTCGCCGCTGCGGTCGGCGCCCAGTGGGTCATCGACCACGTGGTGCACGGCCGCAGCCCGGCCAAGGCGATGATGATGGACGCGGCCTATGGTGGACTTTCCTTCGGCCCAACCCCGGAGGTGAGCGCATGAGGGACGACCTGCTGATTCGCGTGGCGCACTCCGTGGAACCCGAATCCTTCGGCTCCACGACCGAGGCGTGGGCTGCGGCCATGAACGCCGCATGGGACGGTGACGTGGACACTCCCGAGGTCCTCGAAGTCCAGCAGGCCGCCGCCTCGGCGGGCGCTTGGAACGCCGTGTACGTGCTCTCGGCCGTGGCCGGTCTGGAAACCTCGGTGCTCATCGACGCAGAGGGCTCGGTGTTCATCGATTGGGGCTCACCCGGCCTCGTGCCGCTTCGCGCCCACGTTGGCGCGATGGCGCCCTTCCAGGTGTGGGTGCACACCCATCCTCGCTTTGACGCCTACTGGTCCGGCACCGACCGCCAGAGCCTGGCCAACGGGACCGGCGTCCTGCGCGAAGCCCTCGTTCTGGGATACAACGGCGTCAAGCGCGCCAGGAACCTCGGCGAAGACGAGCCAGAAACCGAGCGCATCGCGGGCGTTCCTGCCCTCAACGCGTGGTCGCAAGAAACGCCCACGCCCTGGCCCGCCGCGTGGCCCGTTGAGGTGAGCGCATGAGCGTCCGTGCCCCGAAAGACGACGAAGAGGCCCGTCGGGCTCGTCTCAAGGTCGCGCTTGGCGGTGGACGGAGCATCGCCGACGTGATCGAGGAAATCACCGGAGACGCCCCTGGGGACGGCCTTGTGGAGACCGTGAAAGAACGCCTCAAGGCAGCGACCGTCGACGGTGAGGCCTTCGATTTGGCCGCCTTTCTTCGCGAGCACGCGGCGTGGCAGGAGGCATGGCAATGAACACTGCGGAAGCGCGTCACCTGGTCAACGAAGTTAGCGACGTGATGCTCAGTCTTCCCGAAGAAGACCGCGCCATCAGCGAGGACCGCTACATCGCCGAGCACACCGGAATGGAGCTGTTTGAATCTGTTTTGGCGTCTTCAAAGCGCTGGACCATCAACGGCACGAACTTGCTCATGGAGCATCCTGCTGGTGTGACGCTGGACATTGACGTGGTCGGCTCCATGCTTGTGGCCGTTCAATTGGATGAACATCACCTCGTGATTTCCGTTGACGGCAAGCCCATTTGTGTCGCTGGGAAAGGGCTTTTTCACGATGTGCCCATGTCGGACCACCTTACCACGATGGTGCTTCTGGGGGAGGCTGGCTTCCCCGTGTCCCACACCCCGGACACGCTCTACATGTTGCATTCATCTGCCGACCTGTTGGCCATCGTGGCCAACGAATACTTCTCCTTGCCCGAACGCATATCCGCGGCGAAAATGCTTGCCTGCTACGTGCACGAAGAAGAAGGAGAAGGGTCCATTTCAACGCGGGCCTATGACATCGCCGCGAAAGGAAACCTCCCACCTCAAGTGGAGTTGGAGTTGGTGAACTCTGATCTCTACCCGATGTTCGTACCGTCACACGAAGTGGGTGGAGGGGCCATGGTCGACGCATTCCTGAATTTGATTTTCCGCCTGACCCGCCACCGGCCCGACACGTACGCCAACGCTCTGCACCGGTTCGTGGATCTCCAGGTCCGAACCATGTCGCGTTCAGATCAAGAGCGGGTGCGCGACAAACTCCTCATGCTAAGCGAAACGTTCCGCCCTGACCTGGAGCCTTTGTTCGAGACCGCCGATGGCGTTTACCTGACCACATGGGACGTCGACCACTATCATGACCTGCATGAGGAAATCATCCACCTTCCGCCCCACCTGCGCATCGAGCATTTGGGTGTGCCCGCCGACGCGTATGAGAACGTCCACGACGTCGAGGACATCATGGATTTCTGATCAGGCACCCGTGTAGGCTGCTCGACGCCCTTCGATGAGTGCCGAGAGCCCTTCGAGCGCGTCGTCGGTGGAGAAGATGGTTTCCAAACCGTCGAGTTCCATTTGGAGCCCAGCCGCCAGAGACGTGCCTTCCGTGGCGTCGATCAGGTCGCTCGCCATCTTCAGACCGACCGGTGCAACGCGCGAGAGGAACTTCATCTGACGAGCCACCTGCTTGTC
>MDTD01042146.1_pt1 | contig 10505 bp, 13 predicted proteins | sample 811221 | NCBI WGS metagenome assembly MDTD01 (sample SAMN05326646, study PRJNA326480) | marine metagenome | isolation source: seawater | place: Pacific Ocean: South West | collected 2011
GTGATCCATAGCAGCATTTAAAGATGCCTCTCTTGCGTTTTGTCTAAGTTCACCCTCTTTTAATTTAATAGTAGCATAATTATTTACAGCTGGACCTAATGCTTGTCCAAGAACTTCTAATGCACCACTTATTCCTGATCTCGCAGTAGTCCCAGTTAATAAACCTGATGCTAAATTAGCTAAAAAAACAAGATTTGCTTGTGAGCCTTTGTTTTGATAAACTTCATCATAATACTTTCTAGCTAACTTTATCGTATTATTAAATTCTGCATCGCCAGATGCACCACCTTTTAAAATAATATTATCGCCATTAGCCTCTGGATTTTTTTGAGCATTTGTTTCTTTAACGACTTCAGCTCTCTCTAAAGCACTAACACTATCTCCACCTCTTCCACTATCTACATCAGGTGTATCTGGTGGTGGCACAGGGCCAATACTATTGTCCTGAATTTTTGTTAAACTCGCAGTGCCGTCAGCAGATTCAAATTTATCATTTAATAATTCATCACCTTCTGCCTTTAAAACTCTTTTGTTAACTCGACCAGCTCCTGGTTGTGGACCTTCTGTTTTTTGTGGTGCCTTTACTTGTTTTGGTTCAGGTGGTTTTGGCACAAATTTTCCAAATAAATCTTGATCACTTACACCTTCACTAAAATAATCAGTAGATTTTAATCTATTTTGTCTAATAAAGTCTTCACGCTCTTCTGGACTCATAGCATTAATTTTTTTTCTAAGTTCTATTCCGGCTTTTGTTCTGTCAGCAATCAAAGCCAAAGTTCCTATACCCACTGCAGATGGTAAAAAACCAATTGATCCTAATGCTGCAGCTCCCGGTAATCGAGTTGCTCCGATTGCACCAGCTATCTGTAGAGGACTTTTATATGGTGAATCTTTCATGCCAAACGCATCTGCTAAAATACCTGTTCCTTCAAATCCTAAATATGCTGGTATATTAGCGATACCTGCACCAAATCTTACAGGTCTACTACGCATTACATTTTGCATGAAAGTAGGTTTAGGCGGACCAAATTTTTGTAAATTTACTGGACTAAAAACTCCTTGACCTGGCACAACTGCAGGAACTTGAGGCACTGATCGTGGCCCTCCAACCATGACTCCTATCTCAGCGTGTATAGGTTTTACATGTCCTTTTTTTAAGGCCACGTTTCGAAACATCGGTCTGTTTAAAACTTTATTTATAGACATGTTTCTCCTACGTTGTTTGTTGGTTTGCGCCTGTGTAAGCTGCGAATGCTCCTATACCCGTTCCTACTGCTTGTGCTAATGGGCTAGTGGTTGGAGCTGTACCCATAGTAACAGCTGATCTTGACGTAGGACCTGACTTATATAAGTTTGCTAAAAATTCAGCTCTTTGAAAAGGTTCAAATTGTTGTTGTAAAGTTGAAGCTCTTTGTGCATCTAAGGCTTGTTGTGCTAATTCTCTTTGCACGCCACCAGCAGAAAATAAACTTTGCAAATCTTTCATTGCCATATTTTGTTGTCCTGCACCAAGGAATCCTAATTGTTGACCAGCTGCCAGTCCTAATTGTTGTTGTCTTTGTGCTGCACCTAAAGCTGTGTTAAAACCTGATGCTAAAGATCTGCCTATTGTATTTAATGTTCTACCTTGTAACTCAGCCCTTTGCACTCCTTCTCTTCCTCCACCAAAAGCCCCTGATTGAATTGCTTGGTTGGCTATTTGATTTTGTGCCATTTGTGATTGTCTGTTAATCTCATCGGTAACAAATTGTTGATATGGATTTAAAAACTGACCTATCTGTTGTGCACCCACTGGAGTTGCAGCTGTTTCTATTTGTTTTATACCTTTTGCAACTGTATCTGCTCCCACTCCTGTTTTTGCTGCTTGTGCAAATCCTAATTGCTCTAAAGCACTTGGCCCCGCAACTTGTATATCTGGTAAATCTATAGGTTCTTGTGCAATTTGACGGGCAATGTCCATCAATTCTATTTTACGTTCTTCAATACCTGGTGCTTCTCTTACAAATTGCGTTGATGCAGCTGGTGCTGGTGCTCTTGATGATCCTCCTCCAAAAAAACTCATATTATATCCATTTCTCTAGTTGTACGTGTTTCTTTTGCCATCCCCATTTTTTAGAAACTTTTTCCCAACCGGGTCTAGCCATTATACTCATGCGTTTACATTTATTATGTTTTGCAAAATTTGTTACTTCATTTACTAAATTATCTTCCCAAAGTTCTCTTCTTTTACCTGTACAGATTACTATTTCATATTGAGAAAAATTAGGTAATTCAGCAATTCTTCCTATACAAACACCAAATACTTTATTTTCTTCTTGTTCATCTGAACCAAACATAATCCAACATTGCATTACGTCTTTTTTTAATTCTCTAAAAAACCATTCTTTATCTGCATACTTGCCAGAGAAATTAAGAGCCTCTGCTATCATAAATTCCATTAATGGCCAAAACCTATCAATGTCTTTTGGTTCAATTGGTAATACGTTTACTAAGGGTTTAATTCGTTTTTTGGTTACTGCCATTTTTCTCCTTTAATAAATCAAACACACGTTTATAACGTGCTTGTTGTTCATAAAAGTATTTGGCACCTTTTTCTCTCATGTCTTTCATGCTATTTGGATTAGCACCTGCAATGATTCCAGCACCTAATACTCCATCTGCTCTTGTTACAAACTCTCCGTCTGCTAATTGAGCTAACATTGTATCCTCGTCTTTATCACCCACTCCTGCTCCGTCTTCAACATAACCTAATGCTCTAACATAATTGTTAGCATCGTTTTCATCGTGAGTCATTTTTGATGGAAGGTAATTTATACCACCTTCATTAAATTTTTTAATTTCTGCAAGACCACCAACTTTTAGTTGTGTTCTATTCATACCATATGGCCCTACTCTAAAATCACCTTGATTTTTTGGATCAGCTTCAGGAATATAAACTTTTTCATATTTTACTTCTTGTCCAGTTGTTGGATCGATATAACTATAACCAGGTCTTTGTTGTGCAAGTGTAGCATAGGCTAAATTATATCCTGGTTGATAAATGTCTGTCGGCCCCTGATTAAAAGCACCCAATGCAAATGGTATACCACCTGCTAGTGCAGAAATTTTCATAGGATCATATTGATCTGTATCCTTTTTTTTCTTTAATAATATATCTAATATAGATCTTTTTTCTGCAGTCTCGGCACCCTTTTGTAACATTGCTTGTCTGCTTGCTTCTAATGCGCCTTGTTGACCTGCAGCAAATGGAGAGTTAGCTGCGATTGTTCCTGTTGTAGCTATAGCAGGATTAAAACCTGGAACTGGAATCATATTACCTAAATTGTAACCACCAAAAGCACCTGCGGCTGTGCTTAATAATTGATTTATCCCAGAAGCACCAGCGTCTCTAGAATCTCTTAGTCCTCGATAACCACCATAGATTGCTGCAGCGATAGCCAGTGGATTTGCCATATAAAAATTCTCCTTTGATCTAAAATGTAAATACTACCATTTTACTTGGTATATATCAACTCATCATAGAACTTGCCTTGGTACTGATGCTCTCCAACATGGACTATTGAATCATTTATAAATGCGTGACATTTACCACCTATATCTCTCCACAATTTACAAAAAGCAAAGTCTTCACCTAAAAATGTTTTTTCTTGTGGATCATGTAAAGTGTCAAAGAAATTCCACATATTAGGTTTATCTACATATTCCCCATTAATAATCGTTTTCTGCACTATCTTTTTTTCTGGATATTTCTCTATCATTTTTTCTATAACATTTCTTTTAATTAACATGCACCCAGTTGGAGAATCTGTAACTTCCATTACTCCCTTATTAACCAAAATATTTTTGTCGTTAGGCACTTTCATTGGGTATGTATGTAAAGCTCTACGTATATCATCTGCAGATTTAATTTTGCCTTGTTGCATTTTTTCATATGCTTTGTCCCACATTAAAGTTTTAAGAGGATAAGGCACTGATATAATATCTTTATCAGCATCTAACATAGAAAATATTGATTTAGATTGAAAATAAATATCAGAGTCAATAAATAATAAATGGGTTGCATTGCTTTCTAAAAACCCAGCCACACACAAATTTCTACCTTGTGTTACTAATGATGATTTGTTTAAATGAAAAGATATTGGTACTTTTTTCTTAAAACATTCTTGTTGTAATTCTATTAAAGCTTGTGTGTAATGAATAGAAACCTCACTATGGACAGGTGTACCTACAAATATAATTTCTTTTGATTGTCCGGTGTCCGTTTTCCATAGTGGTTTAATAGCTGTCTCATAATCAGATTGTGCCTCAACTTTGACATCTTGTAATGTTTGATATGTATCTGGATTTATATATTTATCGATTGACATTTATGGCCCCTTTTAAAAAATTTTCCCATTCTTTACCTTTTTTCTCCCAACTATAAAATCTTTTGTAATACTTCTGTTGTTCATCTAAATGGTTTTGTATTATATCTGTGTGCAAATAACTAGCTGCTACATCAATCGCTTCAGCTGTTGCATGAGCTAACAAGTTAAGATCTTTAGAATAATTAATGTATATTGGCCACTCAGCACATGTTTCAGGTAATGCGCCAAAATTAGTTGTGACTACATGAAGACCACATGCTAAAGCCTCAAGTGCAGAAGCACAAAAAGTTTCTTCAAAGATAGATGGATAGACAAACAAGTCATAATCAGTCATGTGATCTAGTATGTATTCATTGGGTTTGTATCCAATGTAATTTACATTTTGTAAAGATCTAGCTTGTTCAAATAATGGTTCAAAATCTGTCCCACAATTTTTTACAAACTCATCTCCATAAATTTGACATGAGCTGTACACATCTAATGTTACGTTAGTGCTTTTAATCATTTGCATTGCTAATAATAAAACATTTAAACCTCTCCAAGGTGTGCAATGATGTATAATTTTTATTGGGTCACCTTTTTTGTATATTTTTCTTTGTGGAAAATGATGTGCACCATTCTTAATTACGATTGACTTATCTTCAGGTATTTGAAAAAAGTATCTAAATTTTTCATAGTTCCAATGTGAGTTAAATACATACCAATCATATTCGTTAAATCTATTTTTATTTTTAAAAAATGGTTGTAAATTTGGTTGATCATAAGAATTTTTTTGCCAAAGTATATTTACTTTGTTAGGGTCGAGAGGCACCTTACCAGGTATTGATGTGCATATTTGAACCTTATCTAATATATCTTTAGGCACATACTTATTTAATAATTCATGTTGTAATTCTGTTGCGCCTCTTGGTTCCATTAATTACTCAATATCAAAGTTACCAGATATAGTCAAAGCATCTTTTGTTAATGAAACCATATGATTTAAATAACTTGGAAATATAATTAAATCATTTTCAACCACATCAAATTTATTTTGTGCAATAAATAACGTTTCTGCTTTTGACGCATAAATTAAATCACGTGCTGGGTGAAAAAAAATAGTTTGTGGTTTTTCTATTTTTTCATACGCTACAAAAGAAAAATGACATCCTGCATGATTATGTGTATCTTGAAAATCATTTTGATAAACGTTCTTCCAAATATGATGCACTGTAATTTGTTTTATCTTAAAATCATTTGACAAAATTTCTTTTAATTTTGTACCTAAATATTTACTACCCTCTTCAGATATAATGTTTTTACCACTAAATGTAGAAAGCACTCCAGATAAAAAAGATGGTTTAAAATTAGAACTTTTTAATTCAATTTTAGATACATCTATATTTTCTTTCCAAATAGGAACCTGAAAGAGAATATGTTTCATTAATTTTTTTTTGTTGCAACACCCATGTTTACTCTAGTTACTTTAATTTCCAAGTCTTGTCGAAAATCATCCATAGTAGTGTCACTATTGGGATCAGCAACATCAGCGTCAAAATCAGCTTTGGAAGCATAAACTTTTCCTGTACGTTTGTGTTTTATTATCTCCTTAGCCTCTGCAGGTATTTTTGGTAAGTCTTTCATAATTATTCCACGTTAAATGTTGTTATACATATTGCCCTAATTTGATTAGGCTCTGTTGGAGAATTACCTAAATGATAGTGTTTGTCAAACATTATTACTCTACCTTTCTTAGGCTGTATTGATTTTACAATATTATTATCTTTATAAATATCAGTAGATCCTGTTGAATCATTTAAATACATAAGTATTTGAAAATGTGGTTCGTAATGATCTATGTGTAATGTGGGTTTACCTATAAATGGTAACGTTAAATTTACACAAGATCTTATGATTTTTTTAGGTTTGTAATTAACTGCTTCACAAAATCTTAAATTAATTTTATGAAAGAAATCAAAAAAATGTGAGGTAACTTTACCATCTCTATCTACAAGTGTATGACTAAAATAAGGAATGTTGTCTTGTTCAACTTGACTTCTAGCAAAGAACCAAGGAAAGTGTTTTGTTTCATCTAATAACATTTGATCCATTATAAGCGACTCTTCTTCAGTAAAAAAGTTGTCCTTTTGAAAAAAAATCATTTACCTCTACCCTGTCGGTTGTATTTTTTAAAACTTCTTTTTTCACTTTTTGATAATGATTTTTTGTGTCGCCTAGGACGCTTACGAGGTTTTGGTCTTGGGACGAAATTTACAAATTTACGTTTTGCCATTGTCAATCTTTATATTAAATGAAATAGAAATTCTACTATCATTTTCGAGGTTTGGATAAACCATGTGTTGTATATATGAAGGAAATAATATTATCATTTTGTCTTTTGGTGTAAGTCTAAACTCACTTAAAAAATCAGGATCGTTGAAAATAAATTCATGACTGCTCATACTAGGGCATTTGTCATTTCTAATAAAAGCAATATCACCAGATTTTTCTAATGTCTTGATATATAACACACCACTAAAATCAGCGTCAGGGTGAATATGAGGCACATTAAAATGACCTTTATTATTTTCATTAATCCAAATATTGTGTAATGTTAATTTTGCGTCACCAAAAGTATAAGCATTTTTTAACATTAAAACTATTTTATTTGCTAGCATTTGGGTCAGCATTAAATCATCTTTACTTATATCGTCTGATTGAAATCCACCTTGGTTACTTTTTAATACAATATTATTTTTTTGTTTTTTATCTGATAATATTTTTATTATCTGTTTACTCATGTACGGAAACTCATCTTCCGTTAAATAATCTATTAATATAGAATCAGTAAAAATTATCTTTTTCATTCAAATTGAAACCAACCGGTTGCAATATATTTTTCATGTTCTTTTGAAATTTGACCTTTATGGGTATGGGTCCAATAAGCTGGCCATATGGTTGTCAAACCTTTGACAGCTGGTAATTTAATATTTTGATATAAAAATTCTGTACCACCATTAGGCACATCATTCAAATAAGTCATATAAACTAAATATCTTTTTAATAATGTTTTATTACCATTTTCAAAATGCCACGCTTTGTAACCACCACCTGGAGCATAATATTGTATATTTAAACTCTCACCTATACCAAACTTAGGCACATAATCTGCATATGGATATTTTTGTAAATATCTTTTTAAACATCTAAATAAATACTCACAATATTTGTTAGATGCATCAATTTTTTCTAAATCTTGTGGTTTTATACAGACATCTATGGAATCTTTTATGCTTTTATCTACAAATGATTTATCACCTTCACACTGAAATCCTTGCACTTTATCTTGTGAGTTTTTATGATATTGAATTAATTCATCACATACAGATTCATCAATAGTCCAAGCACCAATCAAAGAATTATGAGGTATCATATATTCTTGAATATAATTTTTTAATTGATTATCCATTCTCCTGTGATCTGTCTATTTGTGCATAACTTATAATACCCTGCAACTCACCAGCAGTGCCAGCTGTCATCTTTAAGATATCACTTTCTTCTAACACAAGTGTCTGTGTTATAAGATCTTTTGTGGTTGAAGCGGGTATGGGATTACCACTAATTCTAAAACTAGCTGTTGCAGAAGTGTCAGTTACTTGCACAGATAAATTAATTGGATTAGATGAAGTGTTATCTATTTGTATTTGTTTTATTAAAATTCTTGCATTATCAGGTGCAGTTAGAACTGATGTTGTTCCAGTGCTTGATAAATTTATTCCAGCATTTTTATATTGTATTGTCATAATAAAAACCAACTAAAAGTATCTTGTTCATTTTTAAGTTCTTGTTGATACGATGTGTTTAACTTATCTTGCATCGTACGTAAAGACTGATTTATTTGTCTTTGGTTTTCTTCAGTATACTCTGGTGATGGTTCAGGTATAACAATATCAACTCTAGCCATTATAAATCCATGTAGTCAGATGCAGCTCTACCAGTTACTCCAGTGTTACCACCCCGTCCTCGATCTTGAGCTGTAGGTTGATTAGATCCAAAGTCACCTTTGTCAATTCTTTGTTGTAAGTCTGTAGTAGATTCTCTATTTATTCTAGCATTCATACCCCTGTCGGCAATTTTGTTTTTTACTGCAGCTATACCGGTCAAGGCTATTGCTGGCACAGAAACGCTTTGCATAATACCACCAAGCACAGGTATTTGATTTAATATGCCTAAATTGTTAATACCTGCTTTTCTTGCTGCAAAATCAATAGCTTTGTTTCTTACAATATTTTTTGCCATTTCTTTTACTCCACCTACCGGTGGTCTTTGTGGAAAAAGACTCATAGAAGCATTATTCATGGGTGCAATACCAATATCACTAAAAGAGGGTTGATAAGATTGAAAATTTTCATTCATTCTTATAGCATTTATTTGATCTTGTATCTGTTGTTCTATTGGATCCATTATCCCCTCATGCCATCTGGTTGAATATCAGCTCTAAAAGTTCCGTATCTCCAACTTTCATCAGTTGAAGTATTAGCTATTTTTAAACTTGCAAATCTTGTTCTTGCTCTGGTATCAACTTTACTTGTTGAATTAGTTATAGTAAATGGTCCAAGGGGAGATGATACAGATGTGTTAGAAGGAAAATCTTTTAAGTTGATTGTAACTTGTGCATTACCTGTAATTAATTTAAAATCTGGAACAAATCTCCTCATGCTCATAAAAAATTGACCATTACCCTCTATATCTAAATCAAAATCTCCTGATTGAATAAAAGCAGGTATGGCTGTTTTGTTACCCTCAGCGTCTACTTGGTTATTACCTACCTCATGTTCATAATATATTGTAGCACCATTTATATTAGTAACACCTTGTATAGTTGGAAAGGTTGGCACAGCAGTTGAGTTAAATTCTGTAGCATATGGATTGTCATATAAATTTGCATCCGCGTAAGTAGTTCTTGCTAAGGATCCTGTAGTCCAAGCACCACTTTGATAATTGTATGTTACGCATCTATCAATAAGTGAACTGCCTGATTTAGGATAAAACCAAACTACTTCTTCATATAAAGTATACAAACCTGCATAGACTGATTCACCATTTTGGTAATTTATTCCAAGATTATCTCCATCAGTTGTAAAGACAAAGTCCTCTACTAAACAAGGCAACGCTTTTACTGTACCATCATAAACGAAAAAGCCACCAGCTTCACCCATCCAATATACAGCTCCGTTTACATATTTTATTGAATGTTGTCCTATTGCACCACAATTACTTCCCACTTGCCTAATTGAAAATGTAAATGGTGGTCCAACAAATTGTATTACGTAGGCAGCAAGATCTGTTAAAACAAATATATAATCTTTACCTTTTACTGCCCCTACTATTTTAGTACCTGAATCTAATCTAAATGTACCTGCTGTATTTACAGATGTAGGTGTGTAGTCACTAATGTTTTCTTGATCTGAAAACCTAATAAATAATTTATCTTGAGTGCCAGGAGATCCTATGGTTGTTTCTGTTCCTAACATTAACAAATGTCTATCTCTATCTGAAACCATAGACATTACAGATGCAGTAGGTGCATTACTAATTACAACTGCTCTAGTAGTCAAAGCATTAGAGTTTGCATTAATAGGATTCCAAGAAAATGATCTTCCGTTTTTTATTGTAGCTATAAGTTGTTGTCCAAAATTATCAAGAGACCAAGATGCAGGATCGATCGTTAAAGTTTGTGATAATGAGGCATCACCCCAACCAGTAAAATATTCTACGCCTGCTCCACTTGAATGAGCAGATCTTGTTCCTGCTGAAGCTCTTGTAATACCAGTTAAATCATTACTAGAAATACCAGTGTAAGAAATAAATTCAGCTCCTACTTTTATAGTACCGGATGTTGGAAATCCTGTGGTAGATGCTAATGTTATTGAAGTGCCTGATCCACCAGTTCCTGCAGTGTCGTCTAACAAAGCACCATTCAAAGTGCTGAACAATTGTTGACCTCCACCCCAAAGTCCTGTGCCCCAACCAAAACCATATGTAAAACCTAAAGCTCCTGGTTTAATATAAGGATTAACAACAGCTGAACCACTGCCATTTACAGTTGTGCCTGCAGCACTTGCCATAGTAATTGTAAAATCATCACTTGATGGAACA
>MDTD01039829.1_pt1 | contig 10503 bp, 6 predicted proteins | sample 811221 | NCBI WGS metagenome assembly MDTD01 (sample SAMN05326646, study PRJNA326480) | marine metagenome | isolation source: seawater | place: Pacific Ocean: South West | collected 2011
CTGATGTTTCCGGATACTGCAGAAACAATTCATTTAGTCTTCCCTTGAACACCGAATTCCTTACATCCTTGATCCCGCGAAAGGATGTCCACGAAAGTGGAGAAGCCAACTGACGATTCCTGCCCCCACGACCGGATGACATAGTGATGAACCCCTGAGGAACACCATCGCGCCCTAAGGCTTTGGCAAATTCATAGGCAAACATCGTCACCCCAGTGCTCTCCCTGGAAAAATCGGCGGCCGACCAATATGTTCGGTACTTTCCACCACCCGTTTCGAAACGTCTCTTGCGTGGGGTTGGAAAAGAACTTGCCGCCGTTCTTCTGCGGAATTCCCGTACAAGCGGCAATGTTTTCGGGAGATCGATCTCCTTATTTCTCCGATCATAAGCCCATTCGCTTGAGAGCAGCGCGCTACCCGTCAAATACCAAACGTCCCCGATCAGAATGTCACGAACCGTCCGTTCAAAACCGTGACTTGACTTGATCTCCAAGGTGATGGGTACGGAAGAAGCCTCACGCCCGGGAAAGGTAACGGACCACTGTTCCAGTTCATTGGGCGAAACCTTCTTCGCATCCCCATCCAGCCGAACCGTAACCTCCACCCCCCTGTTCGCATGCCCCCAAACTTTAATCGGCTGATCTCGTTGAAGAATGACGCCGTCACGGTAATACTCCGCAACCTGAAGAATGGGATAGTTCGGATCCGTCCATTGAGCATACTTGGCCTTCAGCGCGGCGACTTTCCCCAAGTCGTCCTCTTCAAAGATAAACTTTCCATCGACCACGGCAAAGGGAGTGGCAGGCAAGCCTGCCATATTGTACAGATTGGAATTCTCAGGAACCGCGCTGTACGCGTATTGAACGCCGATGGGTTGAGGCACTTGCTCCGAAGAAACCCGGACCGCGTCTCCAAGGATTTCAGCCTGAGCCGCATGCCACACTCCATCGCTCCCGCAAAGCCGAAAATGATTCAATTTTTCATCGGGTGAAGGCTTTGCGGGTTCCACAAAAGCACCGGGCTCCTTCCTGTCCTTCGCCATTCCCTTGCTGCCCACCATGAGACCGCCAAAAAGGCTATCTCTTTCGAACGAGACCATAACCTCGTCACCTTCAACTTCATAATCCTTGTAAATCGGACCTGTAAAAGCGACGTCTTTGCCATACTGCTTGGCAAGAGCCCAGCGGGCAAGCCGCATTCCCGGATGCAACTTATTGTAATAATGGATTCCCTGAGGCCGGGCAGAATTCAGGTCGGTCTGCACCACCATACCTACGTTTTTACGATTCTCGGTGAAGAACTTGTGCTGAACCTGCCGAATATCGGCAAAGCCCACGACATCCGGATCAGGAGATCCGTAGGGTTGCATTTGTGTGAAATAAAAAGGCATTTCAGGCATTCCCCAGGCATCCCGCCAACCTTTTACGAGAGCTTGCATCCGAGATGCATAAATACGGCCATCCCCACTGTTGCTCGTCCCCTGGCACCAGATCGCGCCACGAATCGCATAAGGAATCACCGGGGCGATTTTGCCATTGAAGAATTGGGACGGTCCGCGCCACATTCCTGCAATTCCCGGAAGACTTGGGCGATTCGGCGCTTTGCCTCCCGCTTCGGCAATCGGTCCGGCCTGACTCTGCCAATTTTTCAAATCATCGTAGTAAGCTTGATAGGCTCTCAAGCCTTCCTGAATCAAGGGATCCGCTTTTCGAATAAGATCGGCGTCCTGACCCAGATTAGGGTGCTCTTCGATTGCCTCTCGCTGAATGAATGCCTCAATGCGCGTATTGCTGTGAGCGCTGAGAAGAATCCCAATGGGAACCTTGAGTTCCTTGTAAAGCTCATGGGCGAAGGACAGGGAAAGCGCGGAGAATCCACTTGCGTCGGAAGATTTTTTCCATCCGCCTGCGGAGGTGGCTCGCTTTTGGGGATAAAGAGCGGAAAGGGTATCGATATTGATCTCTCGAATCGGAACCTCTTCCTTGGCCGAGGCAATTTCCCTTGCCAAGTCACTGCACATGCTTTTTCCCGCAATCCAAACCATATTCGACTGTCCGGAAGAAAACCAAACCTCGCCAACCAGCACCCCGGATAGAGTGACCGATTCTCCGCCATCGTTTCCGACCCTCAGCTCCCTTTGCTCACCGGATGCCCGCAAGGGGTCAAGTTGGACCATCCAGTCACCGAACTTATCCGTAATGGCTGACTTTTTCTGACCGGCAAACTCAACCGTAATTTTTCTTCCTGGTCGATCAAAACCCCAAACCGGAACCCTCGAATCCCTCTGCAAGATCAAGTTGTCGGTAAAGGGAACCGCCAGTTCAAGTTCCGACGCAAGCGTACGGGGGGCAGAAACAATGAGCAGGAAAAAAGAAATGGAAACAATTCTACTCACGAATGAACTTACCGGTTATCTTTCGAGCGGTTGGACCCCATTGAGGTAAACGACGTTGTATCCGTCATCCTTCGAACCTTTTGACCACCCATCATAGGCATTTTTCGCCAAGTAAAATCGGCAGAACTGTCCTTTCTTCGGTTGAGGGTCATAGGATTGACCTCCGGGCGGAGGGAGCCCAATTCCTTTCCAGGCTCGGCTCCAATAGCGAACGTAGACCAAACTTTCCGCAATCTTTCCCTTTTCCACTTTTTCGATTTTCACCTCGGCCACTTTCCGCTCGTATTCGTAACCGCTTAGCAAAGGCATGCCATCCCTCTCTTTGTAGGAGTACACGGCTCGTACCTCGCCCAGCACGATATGGGTGGCGATTCGCTCCAGTTTCTCCGTTGAAGAAGGCGCTCTTGCCCCCCAAACGACAGATGGGAAAAGGAGTGAGAGGAGGACTGAAAAGAGGAGGGTGGGATTTCCGTTCATAATCTTGAATATGAATGTTTTTTCGTGACAGGAGCAACCGAATTGGACTTTTACGATGATTCGTTTCCGATCAGGTGATGAATCCTAATGCCATGCTTCGACTTCACCTTCACCGCATTGTTTTCCTTGTAGACGGGTGATTGATCCTGTTTGTAGGAAACCTCAAGATTCTGGTCGTCAACCCAGCGGACATCAATGTCATAGAAGGCCATCCACCTTGGATGCTTTCCCATCAGGACATCCGGTGCATGCAGTTTATCGTCAACCTTACGAGGTTTTGCATTGAAATGGAAATAGCCCGCGGCTCCTCCACCGGAAGAGGAGAAACTGTTGGCGACGAGTTGACCGTTGGGGGATTTCTCTTCCTGGAGAATTTCCACTTTGTGGCTCTCTGGACCACCACCCCACCCACAGCCAAAATGAAATAGGGATACGACAATGGTTGGAAGCCGCCACTTGGATATCCGGCTCATTTTTATTTTTGCAGAGGCATCAAGGTGAACTCTTTTACGGCCAACCCGTACTGAGGAGGCTGATCGCGCCAGAACGCAAGGGAGTTATCTCCGTTTTGAAGGGAGACTTCAATCGCCGTGGATTCCCGCCAACTACCCTCCGTAAAAGGCATGGTAAGGGTCTTTGTACGATTCTGATTCACTGAAACATTTATATTCTGATTGTAATTAGCGGTCACCACCCTTGCGCTCAAAAGATACTTCCCTGCTCTGGGTGCCGTGACAGTGTATTCCATGTGCGACTTGGATCCCTGGCTTGGGCCGGTAGGATCAACTTCAGGACTGATGGAATAATAATTGCGAGCATACTTATCCGAGATCCTTTCGCACACGTTTCCATAGATGTCATATAATCCCCATGGGTTCGGTTTCTTTTGTCCGACCGGATGAGACTTTGCTCCCGCATTTCCCTTGAACCACGCGTAATCACCAATCATCGAACCGTCATCCCCAAAAAACCACTTGGTGGATTTGCCCGCTCGGCTTGCATATTCCCACTCCGCTTCGGTGGGCAAACGCGAATTTACTCCAGTACGCTCACTTAAAGTAAGGCAGAATTTTCTGGCATCATCCTCGGAAACGTTATCCACCGGGCAATCAGGAGACTTGGTCGACCTGCTGGGATTCGAGCCCATGATGGATTGAAACTGAGCTTGCGTGACCTCGTACTTGCCCAAATAGAAACCTCTGGTCAGTTGAACTTCATGCTTGGGAACTTCAACGCATTCGAAGCGGCCATCCGTTTCACTGTCTCCACCCATCACGAATTTACCGGGCTTGAGGTAAACGAATTCCATGGTTACCCCATCACCCAAATCCAGCTTTAATTCCTTAGCGGTTTGATTGGATTTGGGAGTGATTGCTGCCCGCAAGCCCCAGTTTTCATAACGCCCATATCCTCCGCTTAACATACGCTTGCCGGATGCGCAGGCATTCGCGTCCCCCTTCCACGTTCCACCTCGCATAATCGTTTTCCCCTGCGGGAAAAACCGGGGGAGATAGATTTGCATACCACCATCAAAACTCTTCATCGCAAGCACTTCCCTCGTATTGCCCGAAGGCTTGGAATAGGCGGTTGAAGGAATCTTTATGGTTCCATTACTGGCGATGGAAATCTCCTTGTCCTGAGGCGTTACCGGAGAGGCGATAATCTTTTCCGCAACTGTTGGCTCATTGGCCTCCCCAATATCTTCTCCAAGCGCATCCAATGTGACTGCTTTCAATTCCTTGATGATTTCACGCTGTCTTTGTAATGCGATTGCATTCCAGAACTTGGGCTCGATTTTTGAATTTTCACCATAAACTCTTTCCTCTCCCATCACATCACCAATCCACTGTGCCCGCTTGACCTGCAAATAGGCTTCCGGATTGTTTCTTGCCTGTGAACTGGCGAGAAAATCAAGATCCTTGTCATACTGCGTGCTGGTCCATCCCGCTCCCCATCCTCCACCGAGGTTTACACACCATCCGCTTGGCGTCCAATGAGCCAAAGCCGCATGCCCGCGACTGGGACGGGCCGTCGTGGGCACTCCGAATGCGCGCAGAATAAAGCGACCAAAGAAAGCGCGTCTTCCGCAAACACCGCCATTCATCAAGATATTTTGGTATTTCTGCAACTCGGGCCGGTCGTATTTGACGTCCCCCGAACCATACTTGACGTCCGATCCCACGATAGCGACGTATCGCCAGCCGAAGTTCTCGTTGTAAATATGATCGGGCCGATAATTGCGCAACATTTCACGCCCCCAGGCAAGGGTCTCATCCGGTTCGTCCCCATTCACCACCATCCGCAAATCCCAAGTACTGAGATTCTTGAAAGTGGGATCAAGTTCACCGTCCAAATAGGCTTTTTTGTAATGATGGTATCTCTTAACCGGGTCCACGGTCTCGGGGGCATCGACTTCTTCCGCTGGATTTGTCTGAACGACGGGCACCGCATGCTCCAGGGAGATGGCAAGGGCCAGTCTTTGAAAAATACCGCCAGTAGCATCCTTGCAAGAATCCTGAATCTTGGAATAAATTTCCATCGCCTTGCCATATTGCGGCGGACCATAACCCTTTCTTCCCATTCGTTGCGCTCTTGCTCCATCCGCGACCAGCATTTGCCTCATCAAGCTGGGATCACTGAACAGAGCTTCAATCAATTCAAAAAAGCGCTTCCCCCTTTGGCCGAATTCGGCAAGGGCCCGAGGGGTGGCCTTTTTGAGGATAACGAATTTCACCAATTTGGAATCCATTCCGTCGCTGGCAAGAAAATCAAATTCCCTCGCCTCGGTTGAAGCGGGTACTGATTTTTTCAGATCCTCTTCCAGTGCCTCCATTTGCCTGGTATAATGAGCTTCGATTTTTTGGCCTGCCTCATTAAGGAAAATCGTTCCTTCAACTTCCTTATTCGCCATGGCGAAGTTTTCATTGGCAAAAAGCCAAATGATGACCGTACATAAAATTTTCTTCATTCGATTTTCTTTCATTTTCAATCTTTGTTTTTCAATAATTCGAGCATCGCTTCCCCCATGGCCAACCCAACGTCCATGTAGGTCTGAGCATTGCCATTGTAATGACTATTGGAAGCTCCCCCTTGACTGAGCGGATGGGTATAGACGGTCGATACGTTTCCTTTGAATTCCGGATATTTGCCAGTCGATCCGTCGACTGCCAACTGTGCGTCCAAAATTAATTTATCATTGCCTGGTTCCGCCAGCTTCGAGGTTTGACCAAGAGTAGCGACAACGAACCCGGCGCCTGGCGCTTTAAATTCAGCGCGCAAAGTCTTAATGAGCCGAACAAGATTCTTCTCATAATTGACGGCATGAGCCTCGACGTAACGGTCTTTGTCCCCCTGCCACCAGGCAAAGCCCTCGATGGTGTAACCCCTACCCTTCCAATGGGGAAATTCCTTGTCAAAATTCTTCAGGACATCATGAGCAGCCCCCATACAATCATCATACTGCTTACCCGCATACCAATTGATGGGTTCAGGCGTGGTTCCCTTATCCCACGATAGTGGGGTTTGCTTGTACCCGGCATAAATCTTTCCCTTATATTCAAATTGCTTGCTCCCGGGAGTGAGAAAGTCCCATGAGAGAGATCGATTACCCTGAGAAGTTTTTAGAATCAGAACAGGCTCATCTATGAAATTACCGACGGCATGGCCGAAGCCGATTTCCGGACCGATCCGTCCGCCAGCAACACCAAGAGGACGATTCCCCACAGCAGTCACCACTCCACGGTACCAGACGTCATCTCGAGCGACCCATTGTTTGTTCGAATTGATCAAATAAGGATACATCCCCTCAAACTTGACCATGGTCGAGAGCGCGCCGGGAACGTCAAGGCGGACAATCCAGCCCAAACCATTTGCCTGCTTCGTGAAGTAGGTGATCTTAAAAGGCACTTTCTCATTAGCCTCCAAACGGATTTCATTACGGACTGGGCTTTTCCCCACTTCCTGGCGGTGAACTTCCTTCCCGGCGACTTCCATGACGTTGTAGGTCGAGCCCGCATACCCGGGACGAAATTCATAAATACCGGATTCTTTTACCTTAATATAACCTCGGGTCACATGAACTCCACCACCCGGGTAAGGGGTTGGCTTTACTCCGCCAAAGGCATCGAGTTTAAGAGTTTTGATCGGTTCCATCGAATCGTAGTCTTTTTCTGAATCATGCTCGCCTTCGTAGACGGAAACGACCGGATCGATAAACTGATTTCCCCATCGACCGCTTCCCCCGTCAACCTTTCCGGCGCCAACCATATTCGATTGCCCGGAAAGAATGAAAACTTTTACCGGTTTTACAGCTTCACTGCATGGTAAAACCAATAGAAATCCGACAAGCAAAAGAGAGAAATTTCCGATAAGGCTCACTTGGATCATAACTTTCCAATCATAGAATTCTTAAATGGCGTCCTTAGACCGGCCATCACAATGAAAATCGAGCCCGGGATTATTTCTTGATAAGTTTTACCATTGCCTCACCCATGGCCAATCCAACGTTCATGTAGGTCTTGGCGTTTCCTCCATAATGAGCATTGGAAGAGGACCCCATACTGATGGGGTTCGTGTAGACCACCGCAGCCTCTCCCTTATGCGAATCTCCAAAGGCAAACATTCCTTCTATGATCAGCTTCTCATTTCCCGAAGCGGTTTCCTTATTGGTTTGCCCGAGAGTGGCGACCACCATCTTGGCCTTAGGCGCATTGAAGTCTTTTCTGAGTGCCTTGAAGAGTTGGTTCAAGTTCTTTTCGTACATCGCGGAATGAGCGGCGTTATAGCGGTCCTTATCCCCCTGCCACCATAGAAATCCAGCGATCTCAAACTTTTCGGCTCCCGGGTAGTGCTTGTCCAATTCGGACAACACCTTTTTGGCTCGGGCCACGTCCCCCAAGTACTGCAGGCCCGCATGCCAGTTGTGACTTGGAGGCGCGGGAACTTCGCCTTTGGTCCAACTTGGATAACGAACCTCATCCTTGTGAGCGGGCGTCATCAAGGTAATCTCCTTGCCGGTCTTCTTATCCGTCGTCACCACCTCATGCCTCGGGCTTCCGGGAGGAAGAAGGTCCCAACCGAGACTACGGTTGCCGATGGAACTTTTGAGAATCAATACGGGCTCATCCAATGCATTTCCCAACTGATGCCCGATTCCAGTCTCAATACCGATTTTGGAACCGGATACGGTCAGCCAATCGTTTCGACGAACCCCACCGCGCCCATCCGGTCCACCGCTTCCCTGAGTATGCACGTTGCGAACGTCCATGCGTTTGGTCCAGTTTCCACTGCCATCGACCATAAAGGGATAGAGGTTTTCTTTCCGCACCGCATGCTCCAAAGAGCCTTCGTTGTCCCCCTTGACCTTACCCATTTCCAAAGTGTTGGACTGGCCCATGATGATGAAAACCCGAACCGGCTTGGACATATCGGCAGGCTTGCCATCCGGATCAGGCAATGCCTTTGCGTGCATGGTGAGAACCAGGAATAGGAAACTGGCAAGCGTGAGAGTGCGGGAGAAGGTTTTGGGAAGATTCATGACTGTACAGAATTATGTCATTGTCCAACGAGGTCGAGAAAAACTTGGCAGGCAAATCAAAATAATCCCAAGAATTCGCGTAGGCCCTGAACCAAAATTGAGTATGTTCTCAGGCAAAAGACCAGTTGCAAACCGGTTACGGACGAAAGGAGCGAAAAAATTCCTCCTCCGCCACTTCCCGCCGGGCCTCTTTGCGGGCTTTGACGGGTTCTTTTATTCTACCCACCTCAAGAATTCTCGTGGTCTTGCGACCCACGAGCCGATCCCTTTCCTTTTGTTCACTTACCGACTCGCTGTCGGAAAAACTCCAGCCTCTGGAACTGGAATAACTGCACGAACCGGTTAGCAGGATCAGTATAGTCGGAAGGAAGGTAAGGAGAAAGGCAATACGCATCCGACGAAACTTGGTTTCAATGAGTAAACCGTCAATCAAGATTCACGAATAAAGCTGACGAATTTCCTCGGCAATCAAGGAGATGCCTCGTTCCACCACCATGTCGTCCTGAGCATAGGTCACGCGAATGCATTGATCCTTGTGAGACCAATCGTCCCCTTCCATGCCGGGGAAAAAATAATGTCCGGAAACCACCAAAACTCCCTTTTTCTTAAGCCTTTGGTAGAGCTCCCGACTACTTATGGGTAACCCTTCAAACCAAAGCCAGAGAAACAAAGCGCCCTCGGGCTTATGGATTCGCATAGGTATGTCGTCACCAAGTTCTTCCCGAAGCATTTTGAGAGCTCTGTCGGCTTTCTTACGATAAAAGGGTTTGATGGTTTCAGTACTCACCCGCGTAATTTCCCCACTCTTCACCAATTCATACGCAAGAGCGGGTCCCAAACTGCCCGGAGCCAGACTCAATACCGACGTCATTCGGGTTACCACCCGAATAATTTCCCTATGGGCAACAACGATTCCCGTACGCAAAGTGGGAAGACCAAATTTGGATAAGCTTAGGCAAAGTATGACGTTCTCATCCCACAAAGGCCGGGCTTCGGAAAAGATGATGTTGGGGAATGGGGTGCCGTAGGCATTGTCGATGATCAAGGGTACTCCCTGAGAATTGGCTTGTTCTCGAAGACGCGTAACCTCTTCGTCCGTCACCACGTTTCCCGTAGGATTGGTGGGGCGTGAAAAGCATATTGCCCCGACCTTGTCATCCACTTGCAAATGTTCGAAATCCACCCGGTATTTGAAAAGTCGATCATTCAATATTTCGATTTCAGGACGATTTGCCCGAAAGAAATCGGGCTCCAAACCGACTTCGGAATACCCAATGTATTCGGGAGCCAAAGGCAAAAGAATCTGCTTGTTTCTCGAACCCGTGAATTTCCCCGCAAATAGATTGAAGAGGGAAAAGAATGCGTTCTGACTACCATTGGTCAGGGCAATGTTTTCAGGGCCAATATCCCAGCCAAACTCACCCCGAAATAACTCTGCCAGCGCACCAATGAATGCCTTGGCTCCCTGAGGAGTGTCATAGTTTCCAATTACCCGTTCGAATTCCCCGGGACTCGCGAGGATTTTCTCCATCCGCTTTTTGAAAATTGCATGCACTTCGGGTAGGTGAGCCGGATTCCCTCCCCCGAGCATCAGAGGAGCGGGATCCGCGACCAAAGCATCACCCAGATCGTCCATTAACTCACCAATGCCTATCTCGCCGGCAAAGCGTTTCCCGAAATCAGTGAAATCCATTACTTTTCAAACTCATATCTCAAACCACGTCACCTAGGCGTGAATCTTTCCATCTTCAAGACCAACGGTATGTTCCAAATATTTGGCCTTAGGAAGTTCTATCTTCCGATCGATTCTCTCAGTAAGTTCATCCACTTTCCACCATGCCTGTTGCTTTGCAATGGCATGATTGGATTTGGTATCATTGCCTTTTTCAAGAATTTCGTTTTTAAGAAACTCTTCCTTCTGATCATTTGGAATCATTACTTTCAAGACCAAGGCTCGATCGATTCCGGACCCAAGAAAATAATAACCCAAAGGTTCCGTACCATCAGGAAGAGTCAGTCCAGTTATCTCTGAAACATAATTGATTTCTTTTCCAGTAATCTCGGCTCCAACCAGTTCAATATCATCGCCAAAATC
>MDTD01073022.1_pt1 | contig 10503 bp, 2 predicted proteins | sample 811221 | NCBI WGS metagenome assembly MDTD01 (sample SAMN05326646, study PRJNA326480) | marine metagenome | isolation source: seawater | place: Pacific Ocean: South West | collected 2011
CCAGAACTTGGTGTCGTTGACTCTTCTCTTCGTGGCGAAGTATCAATGATCATCGCAAAGGCGATGTCCAAGGAGCGTGAAGATCGATATCGAACTGCATCCGAGTTCGGTGACGATCTACGCCGACACTTGTCTGGTGACGCGATTCTCGCCTGTCCACCAACGGTGATGACAACGCTTCGCCGTGTGATCCGGAGAAATCGTGGCACGGTCATCGCACTTGGTCTGATCGTGCTTCTTCTGTCAGCTTCAGCTGTTGCCGGTGTCTTTGCACTGGTAAGCCGGAACCAGGCGCTGGAGGCGACGAACACGGCGCTTGCAGAACAAGCTGAGAAACATGCCATGGTCGGCGATCTCATCTCGTTCTTCATGAAGGACACCTTTGATGCGATTGTTCCACTTGCCAATAGTCAGGAGGCCAGAGAATCGGTCGTCAACATCTCCCTTCAGTATCTCAACAGACTTCGAGAACAGGCTGAAGGAGATCCGTCTCTTCAGAGAATGCTTGCTGAAGGACTGCAGCAGGCCGGGATGAATCAATGGAGCCTTCGATCGGGAAACCGAGGTGATATCGAGGATGCCATCGCAAAGTGGGAGGAGTCGATTCAGATCGCCGACAACGTCTATGCAGGGGATGTGACTGACTTGAAATCACTCATCCTCTGTATTCGTGGTCGTTCACTGCTTGTGGATGCATACAGAAGAATAGGCCTTGATGAAAAACGTCGTTCCAGACTTTCAGAAGCGGAGACACTTGCGGATCAACTACCAAATCCGATGGGTGAACAGGAGCAGGCACTGCTTTTGATGGGTGTATTGCTGGATCGCAGTCGACTTGTTCCGAATGAAGGTAATCCTGAAGAATCCCCACCATTCGCCAGAATGCTGGAGCTGATTGATTCCTTGAACAACGCATATCCTGACAACGAGTGGATTCATCGTGAATCAACTCTGGTATGGAATCGACTTTCATATGCCTGGGCACAACAAGGCGAGTTTGAACGTGCCCGTGAATGGGCGGTTCGTTCACTTGAAAGTCGTCAGCAGATCCGCAGGGTTCATGGAGATACCAATACCGCTCGTCGAGATATCGTCACAGTCCATCGCATGATTGCCGATCAGGACATGGCCAGAGGTGAATACGATGGTGCCATTGATCGATATCGAACCCAGGCGATCCCGTTGATGCGAGAACTTGTTGCCGACAGTCCTGATGACATCCGATCACGTGATGATCTTGCAAAGGGACTGCTCGAGTATGGCCGATGTCTCTTGATAGCTGGCTCTGGCAAGGACGCAGTCACACCACTGACCGAAGCTCGGATTGGTTGGGCAGAAGCCGCGCAACGTTCTGGTGGAGATGGAAGGTCTGATCAGAAGAACACTCGACATCTTCTTCAGACGGAACTCGCGTTAACGGAAGCCTATCTGGCTGCAGGTGATACTGCAGCTGCCAAGACAGCCGTTGATCGTGCACGGGAGGCAGTGGAATCCGCACGCTCCCGATGGCCCGATTCCGAACAGCTCAGAAGCTTTGAACAGGAAGCTCAGGATCTTCGTGCAAGATGTCTCGAATCTCTGGGAACATTGAAGAACTGATTTCAATCAGTCTTTGCCACAGGTTCCCCAATTCCCGATGACTTCAAGCAGATCTGAGATATCGACATCACCATCATCATCAAAGTCGCCGTTGCACGAAGTCGTACAGGTATTGAATTCTCCAAGAACAACCAGAAGGTCCTCAACATCGACGACACCGTTGGCATCAGCATCACCAATGCAATCAGCAGAAGATTCAAGCTCTCGCAGGGACACAATTGGACTGGTTCCACTTCGCATGAATGAATTTCCATCACCGATTGTCACCAGTTCAGCGACGCCACTTCCGCTGATGTCTCCTGAGTCAACCAGTACGACATCTTCACCTTCGGCAACATCAATTGATGCAAAGGTGAGACTGCCATCATTCTGAAGAACTCTTACGACTGGTTCTACCAGCCCAAAAAAACTTTCCTCCATCACGATGATTGCCAGATCGAGATTGCCGTCTTGATCAAAATCGACCGAGGTGATTCCACTTGGCTCATCTCCCAACGGAATCTGTGAAGGATTGAGGAAGTCGCCGGTCCCAGCAGGTTCCTGAAGCAGGATCGCCACCGTTCCATTGACGGTACTCGTCACGGCAATATCGGTCAGACCATCACCGTCATAATCCCCGAGTGCGATTCCTCCTGGATCGGCGCCGACGATGTATTCATCGATGGTCAACCCAAATCCAGTTGTTGCTCCAGTTCGTTTGGCTACATCCGTCTTGCCATCGGAATTTCGTCCTACGAATACAAAGTCCTTTTGATCTTCCTCTTCACTGGGATCGACACCCAGAGGTGTTCCAGATGTATCCGCACCACCTCCATTGTTCATGCCTGCTCCACGCAGCGCAGCGGTGCCGAGATAGATGGCCCAGTATCCATTTCCATCACCATCAGTATCCTCCAGACCGACAACCAGGTCATCAACATCATCGAGATTCATGTTGATTCCGGCAAGACATGTAGGAGGTGCACCGACATCAAGACTTGGTGTCAGAAGTACGAATCCATTAGTGACATCGTTGTCATCGTTGTAGTAGATGTCGACGCTCTGCCCGAGATTGTTGGCTACTGCAAGATCGGTTCTACCATCATCATCAAAATCACCACTGGTGATATCGACTGGCTGATCACCTGTATTCAGAACAACCTGCTGTGCAATACCACCAGCACCATCATTCTCGAAGATGTACAACTGGCCGGGAGTTCCGGCGAATGTGACACAGATTTCCTCCGCGCCATCATCCGTTAGATCAACGACCTCGAGTGCCGTCGGTTCTCCTTCGACAAGAACGGAGTTGGGGTCCCCAAAGTCCAGAAGACCTGCAAGTGAAACAACCTCGATGGCCATTTCCCATTCACCTTCATCATCCCAGCAGGAGGAGCAATCTCCACCATCACATCCAAGTGATTCACAGTTGAGATAGATATCCGCTCCGTTATAAGAGAAGGAACCGTCGTCACAGAAACCATCACCGATCCAATTTGCAGGGCAGCAGTTTCCGAAACAGTCTTCGATCTCTCCGACGCCACAGGCGCCGCCATTTGAACGACTGCTCGGATCGCCATAGGACACCTGGAAGGCAAGTCCATTTTCAAGACCTGGAAGCACCAATGCGGCCACGTCTACGGAAGTGGGTGTGACACCAGAAGAGATGAGCACGATTCTCGTACCTTCGACAAGATCCTCGGGATTGATTCCGGTACCAAGTTCGACCCGCATGCTCCCGTTGATGACAGGAGCCTGAACAGAAGTCGTGATCTTCGCCCCAGTCGAGCCGTCAATCGTGAATGAAGTACCCGAGTCTTCAGTCAGATTGAGAAAGTTGATGACTTCCAGGGATCCCTGATTGCCAATATTGAGTTGGCCATAACCATCAGGAAGTCCGATCGACATGTTTTCCTGAACCTGAAGTGTTCCAGATTCAAGTGTGACAGAAGCACTCTTGACTTCGGTTACACCGGCAATATTGACGGACTCCGTCACACTCCGAGTCTCATTCATCAACCCGAAGGTGATCTGATCGAGTTCAACCTGAATGGAACCTGTCCACTGGGCGATATCGAACGGAACCGTATAGGGGTCAGCCAACCAGAGTGAGAAAATAGCTCGTCCAATACCACCTGTACCACCCGTCCAGGCGTTGTCACTTCCCATCGATCCGGATTCAAAATCCTGATAAGCAGTTGCCTGGATCAGTTCCCAATCGAGAACATGAGGCACATGAAGTGGTGTGTCACTTACGTTGAATCCCGGCGCTCCAGCAATCAGACTCATGCCATCCAGATCAACTGATGTTCCAGCCGACATCTCCACGAGTGGAAGATTGCTGATCAGTGTCATGTCATTTCGCCAATCGAATCCATCAAAGAAGAATGGAAGTACAGCTCCTGCATTGGTGTCTGCATAGTCCATTCCAGGAACACCGATTACAGCAACCGCTGATGACTCGTCAATTGCGACATCGTATCCCGCATAATCACTGTTCCCGGGATCCGAACTACCAAGTACGGTTGAAAAAGACCAGTTAAGAATTCCATCTCCTGTCAGATCTTCACCCTTGTAGATCACGGCGCCGCCACACTGATACTTCAAACCATCGCTCAATGGCATGCCTGCAATGAGGAATGATCCATCCAGATCGATGTTGGAAGCACAGTAGTTTCCAGTCAGGCTCGCGATATCTGAATATGGAATCAGATTGGTGTAGTTTCCATACACCCAGAATCCACCGAGTTCGTTTGCCTCATAGAGTGAGATCGATCCATACCCGCTGCTGTCGGCCTGCCATGGATTGCCTATTGCAAGTCTCAGTGCATTGGCCGCCGTTACATTCAGATCGACCGCTTCACCAAAGCGGCTGGTTGTTGTTCCACTCCACTGTGGATCGGTGATCGTCAGGATCAGATCCGCCTGATCAGAGACATCATTCCACTTGAAAACCTGAACCGTACCCGCCTGGTTGTAGAGCCCGGGCGCTCCGACCATGAAATAGGTCTGGCCAAAGGCTGTTGCTACTGCAACATCAGTTCCGAATTGCGCGTTTGCATCATCATCAACAAGGGTGTCCGCCATCAGCCAGCTACTCCCTGATTTCTGCATGATGATGGCTCTACCCAGATCGGCTGCGTAGCCCGGTGCTCCAATGATCGCCAGATCACCATCAATCGCGACTGCCTTGCCAAAGTATTCATACTCGCCTCTGGTTGGCAGTGCGACATCCTTTGATGAAAGGGCAATCCAATCGTCATCAGCTGATGCACGAGTCAGGAAGGTGACTGAACCCTCCGGTACACCCATATCATTTTCAGCATACGGATCCCCAATGATCGCAATGTTGTTGTCATGTGCCACATCACGGCCAAAGGAAGCCATGTCACCGTTGTCGGTTGGATTTTCCACCAACTGCCTGGCGGTCAGACAGGTTCTTACTGTTCGGATGTCATGTTGCCAGTTGTCATCGTCCCACGACATCTGCCGATAGGTAAAGGCTGCGCCGGTGTTGATGCCGTAAGGGGTGTTGTAGCGAAGGACTCCGACTCCAACACCATGAGGGCCGACGGCTACATCATCCGCGTAGCGATCACCTGCCTGTACATCAAGTCCAAACAGGTTGTGTTCAAGTGACCAGAAGTCACTGGTTGGAGCGTATCTGAAGATCTTGGCTGATCCTGAACCATTGCCAGCAGGGTTGTCACCAGGTATGCCCACGATGATCAGATCATCATGGATGTCGAGTGACTCACCAAATCGACTGTTGGAACCGGTCAGATCATCATCCAGACGAGCTGCAACCGACCAGCTCGTATCTCGATTCTGCTCGAAGACGACAACACCTCCATGATCTTCACTGCCAGCTTCAGGCCAAGGGGCGCCGACAACCGCAGTCGTGTTGTCAATGGCGACCGCTGCCCCGAAACGTGCGTTTGAATCATCCAGATCCGAAGGTGGCATCAGGTAGCTGTCAAATACGTAGGAACCATCACCAATTTGTTCATAGATCGCCGCGTATCCGTCATTTCCAGGCGCGCCGATGACAAGCAGATCCCCATCTCGATCAACCGCTTCGGACCATCGGTCACCGATTGCACGGCGAGGCTCGATCCCACCGCGTGCAACAACGACTGTTTCATGTGCTGCTGTGGTAATTTCATAGAGATTGAGATATCCAGTGTTGCTGTTCTCACCTGGTTCACCGATGGCGATATGAGTTCCGGTGATATCAACCGAGTAACCAAACTGACTGGAATCTGTTCCATCAGCAAAGGTGAAGATGTGTGACCAGGAAACTCCATCATGTTCAAAGAGATAGGCACGTCCAGCATTGCTGCCTTCCAGAGAGCATGATGGTGCACCGACGATGGCATAGGAGCCATCGACATCCACAGCTTGCCCGAATCCGGAACCAGCTGTGAGGTCCGTCACAGGAACAAGGGCACCAAGATCCACTGCGTTCACATAGGCCAGTGAGGTCTCATTCCAGGTCAAGGCCCAGGCTGTACCTGAATTCGTGGTGGCGCCATCCGCTCCCGGCTCTCCGATCAGGAACCAGTCTCCACTCATGGCGACGGCATCGCCAAGATCGTCCCCAGCATCCCCATCAGTATTGAAATACAGCGGTGCCCAATCAGATCCCTGTCCAGAAGGAATCACACCTTCCAGATCCGCATGGGCCTCTGGCAGCAAGCAGATCATTCCAACAATTAGTACAAGAGCAGTTCGCATGAAACTCATGAGTTACACCTCTCCCCGAAAGATTTGGATCTATCCATTATCCAATCCTTGGGATTCAACTCAAGAACGAACAGTCTGAATCGGGTTTGAGAGACTTCCCGAGCCGATGAGGAACCCCTTATCTTGGATTTTTGGCCTATCAAGGCTGATTTCCCTTCGGGAATCTTCGATCTTGATCACGCAAAAGCAGTCCTGCTGACCTACCATTTCATCCCTGGTGATGACCCCTCCCTCATGGGTTCAAATCAAGCTTGGAGACAGCGGTGACCTCTCAGAGGACCAGTTCAGAACCAAATCAGAGAGTTGATGCCGGAACTCGTCGCAACCCACTCCAGTGGCTGCTTGACCTCTTCAGTAATGTGAAGTTCGGGATCTTCCTCCTGCTCCTGCTGTTCGTCTATTCAGGAATTGGCTCAGCAGGCCTGCCTCTCCAGTTCGCAATCTGGGAACCAGGTGCCTGGACCGCGGTACGCACCTGGCGCATCTTTGAAATGACGGAGTATGAATGGTTCAACTGGTGGCCCTTCATCGTTCTCAATGCACTGACCTGTCTCGCCATCATCGTGACGACGCTCAGGAAGATCCCGTTCTCAGTACTCAATCTTGGAGTCTGGATGGTCCATACCGGGCTGATCATCATGGCACTTGGCTGTGTCTTCTACTTCGCCACCAAGATTGAAGGAGATGTTCCACTCGCTCGAGGTCGTGTGTTGATTCAGGCACCGGGCATTGAACCGATTTCAATGCGAACCCGTCCCGGAAGTTCGATCGAGGTCACGACACCATCAGGTCCATATCGATTTCAGATCATCGGAACCGATCCCAATTGGGAACTGCTGAGCGGTGAGGATGTTGGCAAGAAGGCCTATGCGGTCAAATTGATGATCCAGACTCCTCGTGAACAGTTCATACGCCAGGTCCTCGCCGGCTATCCGGAATACACCGAGGACATGGTTCAGAGCAATGATCCACAACAACCATGGGCCCGCTCCATCAAGCAGAATGGAACAGCGCTTGTAGATGAGACGCTTGAGGTCACCTTGCAGCCCGAAATCCAGAACCGGTTCTGGGTCATGAATTCCGCCGCGATCTATGTACGCGAAGTGATGCCCGGTCCTAATGGACGGACGGTTCCATTGACACGATGGATCGAACGTCCGATTGAAGGCCTGCCGCGTTATCGGGAATACATCCAGTTCAAGGAGGATGTCTGGCTTCCGGAGGGGAATGATGCGGTTGATACGGGATCCCTGCTCCTGGAGATCCCATCAGTTGATGAGAAGGATCCGATCCGCAGTATGGATCTGCAAGTCACTTCCTATCTTCCGTATGCCGGACTGGAGTCCCGTGACACCCCTGGCGGCACGGTTCTGAATCCCGTGGCGAATCTTTCTCTTGATACTTCCAATGGTCGAAGTGTGAAACATCGGATGTTCGCCTTTGATGAGAATCCCACGAGTCCGGATCCGACACTCATGCGTTTCATCTGGGTCGGTGAAGAAGACGAGATGGATGCCTTGTTGAATCCGGAAGGACCTCGGCTTCAGTTTGGCGTTCCTGCTGCTGATGTGATGGTGGAAGTCCCGATCACGGGTTATGTGGAACTTGATCCCGACACGCCATGGACGGCGATTGAAGGAACCGATTATTCGTTCAGGGTTCGACGCGTTGACAACGACATCCAGATCCGTGGCCGGTCGCTGGACATGGCGCGTGTCGAACTTCGCAACAGTAATCGTTCCTGGCTTCGCTGGGCCTTCGACAACCCGTCTATGAATGGAGACTTCGAGCTTGATGGCCCGACCGATCATCAGGTCGCCGCGGATCGAGTCGTCGATGAGTCCATCAACACGACGTATCTGGCGCCGGTGGGACCTCCAGCTCCCGTGACATTGGTAGCCGGGCCTGGTGAATCACAGCTTCGCCTGGTTTCAACCCTGTCTCCCGGTCCTCCTCAGGTCAGTGACGTGACTGTGGGTGAGCCTTTGGAACTGGGACCGGATGTTGCCATGACGGTGGGGACGTATGACTCACGGATGCAGATGGAGCAACGACCGCGAGTAGTCGCCACGCGTGCACGACAGCCCCGGGCTGGTGGCCAGCTTTCGATGATCAAGGTTCGCATGCCTGGTGAGGCAGGACAGTCCAGTCGATCAGCCTGGCTTTCCTATCATCATTATCCATTCGAGAATGATCTCGATCTGCTTCATCGATTCCGTTATCAACCGACGCTCATGACCCTCCCTGACGGGCGCATGATCGAATTGCTCTATTCCAGAAGGTCGGCACCGCTTCCATCCAACGTCGAGCTGACAGGATTCGATGTTCAATCCCATGTGGGTGGATTCACTGGCGAAGTGTCGAGTGTCCTGAACTGGATCAGCAACATCCGATTCGAGGATGAATCCGGAGAGCAGTTGGCTGCGGTCAGTGTCAATGACCCCAAGGAACGACATGGATACTGGTATTTCCAGGCGCAGTGGGATCCACCTGAACAAGCCACTGGCGCAGGGCAGATGGGTTCACCTGGGTTGAACTATACGATTCTCGGTGTGGGTAATCGCAATGGAGTCTGGACCATGCTCTTCGGGAGCGTGCTGTCGGTCATTGGCATGCTCTATGCCTTCTATGTGAAACCCATGATTCGAAGACGTCAGACCATGGCGGTGTATGAATCGATGGGAGGAGCATCCTCATGAGATCGTGCATGATCATCATCCTGGTACTGCTTACTTCACTGTTTGCTCAGGCTCAGACGGAATCGGAAGGTCTCACCTTCGAGCAGTCCGTCGATCTTGCTCCATTGAATGAAGTAGCAGTCTGGCAGGATGGTCGCATCAAGTCATGGGAATCCTTCTCACGTTCGATGATGCAGTACGTTTCCGGATCCCGGAACATCGATGATCAGACGGCCGCCTTCACCTATCTAGATCTGGCGCTTCGACCTGAAGCCTATGAAGGCCGCGACATCGTCTTCGTCAAGAAGAAGCCCATGCGGGCTGCGATCATCACCGCGATCATCGAAGGAATGGACACTCGTCCGGAAGCGGCGACGGATGAACGCCTTGAGGAGTTCATGAAGACCGGCTTGATCGCCAGAGAGTTCATTCTCACCCCTGCAGTCATTCAACTGCTTGATGGCATGCAGGGTGATGTGCTTCGATTCGCGAAACCCATCGAGGCGATTCAGACCTCGGTGAGCGTTGCTCGACCAGAGGTTCTGCGTCGATCCATGACGATGGTTCCGCCTCAGGGCGAGGATGCGATGGAACGCCCATGGGAAAGTCTGGACAACTGGTCCGGCACCGCCATGAGCCATCCGGTTTCCGTTGCCTGGCTGAAACTTCAGCAGGGTTGGCGGGCTGAGGACGCCATGGCTGTGAATGCAGCGTTGATTGAACTGACCGCTGCGCTTCGTGCGACCAACCCGGAGTTCTATCCATCGGCGAGCCGGCTGCAGTGGGAGAGCTTCTATTTCCAGTGGGGTCATCTGACCTGGGTCTGGATCATCTATCTCTTCAGCATCGCCTTGCTGCTGATGTGGCTGGTGTATCACTGGCGAGGAGCCTTCTGGGCCGGCATGTTCATCTTCATGCTCGGCTTCGCCGGACAGACGGCAGCGGTCATGTTGAGGTGGTATGTAGCGGATCGCTGGCCCAACACGAACATGTTCGAGGCCATCACGACCTCAGCCTGGTTCGCAGCCTGTTTTGCGCTCATCATGGAGTTCTTCCTTCGAAGAACGAAGATGGCCGGTGTCTTTGCACTCACCAGTGCCGTCTGCTCGATGGTCGCGATGATGGCCACGCGGCTGTATCCACTTGAGCTGTCCGCAGGTATTTCCAACAAGATGCCGGTGTTGCATGACATCTGGCTGTACATCCATACCAATGTCATCATCTTCTCGTACGCGCTGATCTTCCTGGCGGCGATCTCGGCCGCCATGTACATGGTGTGGCGTGCATTCGTGTCACGCGGTGAACGTGATGGAATCGACGCCTGGGCTCGTGCCGGTGGCGCCGGCTTCCTTCTTGTTCCACGAGCCGGTGGCAAGACGGGCATCGCCGCTACGAAGACGACGTTCGGTCATGTACTGGACGGCACCACCATGATTCTGGTGGAGCTTTCCTTCATCCTGCTCTGGGCGGGTCTGGTGATGGGCGCCATCTGGGCGGATCA
>MDTD01079171.1_pt1 | contig 10503 bp, 9 predicted proteins | sample 811221 | NCBI WGS metagenome assembly MDTD01 (sample SAMN05326646, study PRJNA326480) | marine metagenome | isolation source: seawater | place: Pacific Ocean: South West | collected 2011
CAGATATATTGCGATTTCTCTGGATATACCGACATAGCCCTCGGCTCCGCCCATCTTCTGGGTGTGGAGCTGCCTGAGAATTTCAGAACCCCCTACGCAGCGACCTCTCCGAGGGACTTTTGGAGGAGATGGCACATCTCCCTCTCAACCTGGCTACGTGACTATCTATACATCCCGCTGGGGGGGAGCAGGAACGGGACTAGGGCAATGGCCATTGCACTCATGGCCACTATGCTTCTCGGAGGCCTTTGGCACGGTGCCTCATGGAATTTCGTGCTCTGGGGCTTCCTACATGGCCTCTTGCTCCTAGCAAATCGCGCCCTGTCCTCAAGCAATCCTATCGCTTCCACATTCAGTAGATTTCCGCGTACAATGACTGCCGCCTCTTGGCTTTGTACCCAATATTTCGTTTTCTTGACATGGCTGGTTTTCAGGATTGAAGACAACGATATGCTGTTCAGAAGCATGAAGTCTTTCGTGGGTTGGGATAGCTACTGGGACATCGATGAGCTTGTAGGATCACTGCCCTATGTCAAGATAACAACCGGGGTTATGGTAGCCGGATTCGCAATTTTCCACCTATCCAGCGGCTATGTTGGCGGAGGGAAGTACTGGCTAGCGAGAAGGAGTCCCCTTGCATGGGGCGTAATCTGTGGAATCATGGTATTCCTCTGCATAGTAATGAGGCCATCTGAAGCTGTAGACTTCATTTATTTCCGATTTTAATTTTTAGATTTCCCACACAGACCTAATTCCCCAAATAAGCCCTTATCGAAATAATGGAGCCATTATTGTCATATTCTATTACGTCGACTACCAATAAAGATAGGATTTTATCATTTTTCGAAAGTTGGATATTAATTTCCGCGACCACAGTGTTTCCTTCGGAAACCATGTTCAGGATTTTGATTTTTATATCTTCAAATTCATCGAAAATCTTGCTATTCGCGGATAATACCTTCTCTTTTCCCTTCGCAGAGACTTCCCAGTCTCTGAGACTAATTTTATCAGAAAATAGACTCTCTAGAATATCTAGTTTCTTGCTTTCGAAGGCGGTAAGATATCTGGTGGTAATTTCTTTCAATTCCATTAAAAATATGACCTAAGTGCTCGGTATAAATAATAACTCATACCTATTTTTTACCTTTTTTGATTAGAGCCTGTGAATAGGTTATCTTTTTTCCTACTACATTATGAGATACGCCACCAATTGGCTCCCAGCCATCTCCAATTAGCCTCTGTACTTTCGCAATTAATTCGTGCCCCGATTCTCTTGTAGCAATTATGTATTCCATACTAGAATCCTGCATTTCATTTCTTTTAAAGTACTTTCTTCAACAAAAAAATGAGGGAGTTTTCTAGTTCTTACTTGAAATAAACTCAATTCTGCCTCTAATCCATTCTTCAATTTCGTCTGACATGTCGCTTCGTCTAAGTGAATGATCTATTTGCGCTTTCAACCAAGAGACCGGATCTCCGCTGTCATACATACTCATGCTGTCCAGACTCACCCCCCTCAGTCCTTCACTCAGAGCAAAATGCTCGAGTATTCGTATTGATTGCAACTCTCCAAATTCTTCAACCGGATACAAATTCAAGATATCGGCCATTTCTTCTGGGAAAAGATACCTGCCACATAACACCCAGTTGCTCGGGGCATTTTTTGAATTCGGCTTTTCAACTATCCCAACAATTGCTCCATCTTTGATATCTAAAACACCATAATTCGCTAAATCTTCTGATTTAACTGACTTCATTCCGACGCACGGCAATCCATATTTGTGGTATTCAGATACAAGCATGGCTGATGCAGATGATGCACTATCTGGTCCTGATGAGTCCAGAGACGGGTGATTTTCCATCATTAGCATGTCGCCTAGTAAAACAATGAAAGGACCATCAATATAATCCACGGATGTTTTAATTGCATCCGCCACGCCTCCTGGATTTCTTTGTATCCTCGGAAATATCTCTACTCCCTCCGCTCCTAATTTTAGAGATATTCTAGGCAACTCAGGTCTGATTTCATTTCCATAAATTTCATCATCGGAAAAGAATTTTTTCATTATTTCGTATTTTTCCTCGGAAAGAACAACATGAATTCTCTTCACACCTGCCTTCATCGATTCCCAAATTAAATGGTTAATTATCGGAGTATCCACCAATGGTAGCGCCTCTTTTGGGGAAATCAGGCTTGCAGGCAACATCCTAGTTCCCATTCCGGCCGCGAGGATTACTGCGTCGTTTACCCCTTTCATGTTCTCCCCTCTGGCTAATATCTATTCAATAAACCGGAAAACGCTAACGGTAACAGTACGTATAATGTGTAATATCAAAAGTACCACGCTCAACGGATGCTTGTGCAGAAGGTTACTATAATCGTCCCAGTCAAGGACGAGGAGGTGGGACTGAAGTTCCTAGTTGAAGATTTTCAATCATCAGGGATTGCTGATCTATATGAGGTAGAGTTCATTTTTGTTATCGACGAAAGAACCAGCGACAACTCAAGAGAAATAGCAAGAATATTTTCTAATGAAATAATAGATCAGAAGGATACCCATGGAAAGGGGGCTGCAATAAAGCAAGCTCTGGAGCACTGGATGAAAAAGCCTATTTCAACCGTCGTGATGTTAGACGCCGACGGTTCTTATTCCTTCAAAGGTGTAATCGATGTCCTCAAAGCCCTTGACGGTAACCAAGAAGTTGTTTCTGGATCGAGATTTCTAGAGAATAGACAGCTCGACGGGATGAGTAATATCCATATTTTTGGTAATCGGTTTTTATCCCGAGTTTCAAGCATCAGGAATGGCAGAAAGATAACCGACGTATGTACTGGATTATGGTGCTTCGAACCAGCAGCTCTGAAAAAAATAAAAATCACTAGTAACGGATTCGATTTAGAGGCTCAATTGTCCGGTCAGGTAAGAAAGTCAGGACTTTCACACTTGGAGGTGCCAATAGAATGGTCACAGAGGAAGGGGGGAGTAAGCAAACTTCGCTCAATTAGGGACGGATTCTTGATATTATTTAGAATACTAATTACTTAGTCTATCCACCTAGAGACTGTTTTATTGGGACTTATCGATGTTTTTGGATAAATAATAGTTCCCGGATTTGCAACTACATTACAACCAATCTGACTGTGATCTCCAACCAAAGCACCTATTTTCCTCATACCTGTGATAATTTTCTTGTCATCCTTATGGGAAAGTATAATTTCAGCCCTATCATTTCTGACGTTAGATAGTTTAGTACCTGCTCCTAAATTCACATAAAACCCAAGAATAGAGTCCCCTACATAATTGAAATGTGGTGCCTTTGAATGAGGAAGCAATATCGAATTTTTGATTTCTGTAGAATGTCCCACCAAGGCCCCTTCCGATATCCAGGAACCGCCTCTGAGGTATGCAGAGTGCCGAATTATGGCGTTCTTTCCAATGTAGGCCGGCCCCTCGATTGTGACATGCTCTCCGATTAATGCAGTAGGATGAATAAAAACTCCTTCAGGGGAACCTGTTTTCTCCCCTATTTGTTTGGTAATTGCCCAAGACGAATCTAAAATTTTCCAGGGCTCATCAGAGTTTTCCCACCGTGGCACACATCCGGATTCTGATTCTGGCATGGAGGGGAACAGCTCATCAAGTAGGGCCATTATTATCTCTATGACAAGTATGCCAATTAACACTATCTAATTTCTGAAAATATGATGGAATAGCAATCCAACGCGTGTAACGCTCAGCACCCACACAGTTGAAATATACATGGCAAAGGGGGAAATTCAATGTGCGGTATTTTCGGGAGTATCTCGTCCGATGCTGCACTCACTGTTTTAGATGGGTTGCGTAAGTTAGAATATAGGGGATATGATTCTGCAGGTTTGGCGGCTATTTTTCCTCAGGATGGTGGCAAAATAAAGACCGAGAGAACTACAGGTTACGTTTCTGATTTGGTTTCAAAGGCAAACGGACGCTTCAGAGGCGCTTGCGTTTCGATTGGCCACACAAGGTGGGCAACACATGGAGGGGTTACGGACTCCAACGCTCATCCACATACTAGTAATGACGGCAAAATAACAATAGTCCACAATGGAATAATCGAAAACTCCACAATTCTCCTCGAGAGAGTGAAGAAAATTGGATACGAAGTATCTTCTGAAACTGACTCAGAGCTTATTGTGCACTTATTACACCATGAGATTGAAAATGGATCGACCGACTCGCCCCTAGAAGCACTTCGCATGGTAACGCATCTTTTAGAAGGCTCTTGGGCCTTAGCAGCTCTTGTCAGCAATCATCAAGAAATTCTTGTTGCTAGGAAGGGGTCTCCGTTAGTAATAGGGAGAGGTCACGAAAATATCTGCGTTTCCTCCGATGTACAACCGTTTTTCGGGATATGTTCGGAAGTAGCTTACCTGAATGACGGAGATATTTTTTCAATATCCGCATCAGGAATAAATGCGATTAATTCTGATACAATCCCACCATTTGAGAAATTGGAGGGGACGGTCCAGGAGCCCGATATGGGTATATTTGATCACTTGATGCTAAAAGAGATTCACGATCAGCCAGTGGCAATATCTAATGTTCTCGGGGGAAGAATAAGTTCTAATGGCAAAAGAGCCGGACTCCAGGGCTTCGAACTTACTCCAGACGAAATGAAAAACCTCGAGAGGATTAATTTGATTGGTTGCGGCACCGCATACTTCGCCGCGCAAATAGGTGAAATTTACATTCGTAAACTTTCAAAAATAAATGTTCAGTCTTTTAGATCAAGCGAATTTCCCGACAAGCATGTTTGCGGAAAAAACACACTTACCATAGGAATCTCTCAGTCAGGTGAAACTAAAGATACTCTAGACGCGCTACAAGCCGCTAGACTATCAGGGGGGCATATCTCTTCAATTTGCAATGTGATTGGTTCCACCATGGCTCGGTTTACTGGAAATGGGGCATACCTCCATGCTGGTCCAGAATTTTCTGTAGCATCTACCAAAGCCTTCACAAATATGGTGGCGGCTTTAATTCTCCTAGGCCTTACAATTTCTGATTTACCATCGAAAAAGAGGGTGGAAATAATACAACAATTGAGAGAATTGCCCAATAAAATCTCAAAACAACTTCTAGAAATCGATGGTTCATACAGTCAGGCTATTGACATACTACAAGACGCTCAATGCGCTATTTTCATAGGAAGGGGGATATCATCACCAGTCGCATCTGAAGGGGCATTAAAGATGATGGAAGTCGCTTATTTGCCCTGTCTCGCTTATCCCGGTGGCGACCTAAAACATGGCCCTATCGCGTTAATCGAGGACGGAACTCCGGTAATTGCTATTGCTCCAAGTGATGAAACCTTGGCACTTATGGAATCCTCGATAAGGGAATGTAAAACCAGGGGTGCAAAAATTATTTTGGTCACGGATAATAATGGCCCAATCACTTCATTTGCAGACGCTGTGATAAGTGTCCCACAAAACACAACCAACATATCTCCTTTGGTCAATGTTGTACCATTACAACTGCTGGCTTATCACCTTGCAAAAAAGAAAGACCTGAATGTCGATAGGCCTAGAAATCTGGCCAAGTCCGTTACTGTTGTATGATTTCCATTAGATGTTCGTAGATTTCTCCGATCGCTTCTTTGTTTTTTTCTCGTGAATACCTCTCCGAATAATGTAATAATTCAACGACACACTCGCGATATCTCTTGGGTTCAGATAGTCGGATTATCCTGTTTGCCCATTGCTCTTCATCATAACCACTCACGACCAAATCTTCTAGTCCAACCGTCTCTGCACTTACGTCAGAAACCAAACACGGAAGGCCGTTAACTATCCCTTCAATAATTGACATGGATGATCCTTCATATTCACTAGGTGAGAGTAATATATCGGCCTTAGATAACAAATTTTGCTTTTCCATTTCTGAGACCCATCCCACGCAATCAACATTCTCTGGAAGCTCCCCTTCGTTGAAGTCTTGTTCAGTTACTCCAGTCATTATCAAGGATACTGGGATTTTGTCACGATTTAATTTCTCGATAATTTTTATTGCGAAGTTATGACCCTTAATCCTTGAATGTCTAGAAAGTAACAATAATTTGATCTTCTCATCGAGGTTATGTTCGCTCCTATCTACGATTAAGTTGGTAGAATTATACACGACTTTTGTATTTTCGGGCAGCCATTTGCTCAGTCTATCTTTCCATCTATCTTCCAGAACAACCACAATTCTTGATGGTCTAGAGAGCTCCTTTTTCACAGATATTCCAGATATTCCAGAACAGAAATGATCAAACTTTCCAGAATGGATATGAACTACACTGGGAATTCTAAGTTTATCGCAAATCCTCAATATCCCTCTCTTTCTCCACCAACTTAGAGAGTGGGTAACATGAACATGTGCAATATCTATTTTTTCTCCCTTTACCGCTCTTTTCAATTCCTTTCTTGACTTGACCCACTGAAAAATCATCTTTGCTAATGTGTCTGAGTGGGTTGAAATGGCATCACTAGACCATCCCTCGGGTGCATTTTCAATTAGATCAACTATGACTGAAGACATTCCCCCCTTGCTGCCGACAGGGCCGAAATGAACAGCTCTTGGCATCACAATCATCCGAACCGACCATAGACCCCTTCATCATGCTAATGCCATGGATGTGTTCGTGCCGTCCTTGGAAATATGGCTATTTTTGGTGTTTTCTTCTCTGTCCTTGCCGTGTATACATTACCTCAATATGAAAAGGTACTCGGAGGCAAACAAACTAGTAAAGAGCCCTAAATTCGAACCAGAGGTGACTATTTTTATTCCCGTGAAGAATGAATCTACAACGATAGTAAATAAGCTAAATGAAGTCATAGAAACCAGTTATCCAATGGACAAAATAAAACTTTTAATCATCGAATCTTGCTCTACTGACGGTACGGCAGAGATTGCGAAAAATCATCTTAGATCCAAATCGCCTGGTTTTCCATGGAAAGTGATTTCTCTAGAGGTCCCAGGAAAATCGATAGCAGTGAACAAAGCATTGGAAATTATCGATACTGATTTTTTCATAATGATGGATTGCGACGCAATGACCGATAAAGAATCAATAAAAAATCTAATTAACAGGCTAAGCGAAGAAAGTGTGGGTGCTGTATGTGGTAGGTTGGAAGTCCACAGAGAACATGCAGATTATGAATATCGTTCAAGATTTAATATAATTAGGGCAGGTGAGTCCTTGCTTGACTCTACTCCGATTTTCGAAGGATCATTGTGCGCATTCCGGGTTTCATCGCTTGCGGAAACAAAGATCAATCCTTCCATAAATGCTGATGATTCCCAATTAGCATTGATTTCGAGGAAAAACGGATTTAGGTCGATAGTAGACCACAGAACCTTTTTTTCTGAGAAAAATGAAAAAATCTCTCGTTCCAGGAAAATAAGAAGGGCCCAAGGACTCGTAAGAGTGTTAATAGCAGAAAGAAACATGTGTTTTGGTTATGGAAAATTTTCGTGGATAATGGCCAATACACTTTATTTTTATGTTATTTTTCCAATTCTCTTCATATCCTTTTTCACGGGCCTAATATTTTCTTTTCTGACAGCTGGTAATCGAATCGATTTCGAATCAATAGATATTTTCCTCAGGGCCTTTGTCATACTCGCGTCCTTGTCTTCGAAAACCGTGCGCGGAATTTTTGCAGGATGCCTAACCCTTTTGCAGGCACAAATTATGATTGCGTTCGGAAACACCATGGAAATCTGGAATCCAGAGAGATAATTATGAATGACGACCGCTATCAACAAATAACCCACCTTTCTTGGTAGGGACATGTCCGACGCGGATGCCATTGAAATTGAGTCTGGATACATAATTGTCAGAAGTGCGTCTACATCTTTAGCATCAGCAGCTAATAAGTTGAGCACTTGGGTTACTATGAAAATGGAAACCGGTTGGAGTCCATCCGGACCCCCTCAGATCCACAATGATGGAGAAAAATTTTTTTTAATACAAGCAATGATAAAATAATCAATCAGGTTATCTTTTCAATCACCTCTACCATACTTTGCGCGATTATTCCCCAGGATAGATCCCCCAGCCTACTTGTGCCCGAAAACTCTTGATGATTCTTCACCATATCAGATAGCAAAAATACACTCTTCTCTATCCAATCCTGTTTCTGTAGAAAATTCCAATCCCCAGTTATCATCGAACCATTTCCCGGGTGTTTAGGTCCGATTATAATTAATCCAGAAGCGAGATAATTTGCAAGTTTTAGCGTACTAGAAATCCTCCAAACAGGGATGTCTGGCATGGGCATTATTCCGACATGAGATTCTGAGAGTAATTTGAACATTCTATCATTGGAAACTATACCATGAAAAGATATCCCATCCATGGATTTTGAAGAGTCTTCAAATAAACTCTGAGAATCACCCGAACCACATACGTCTATTCTGTGCATTATATTCTCCTTAGATAATCCCTCGGAAAGTGCAATAATGCTCTTAACATCCCTCCTTTCATCAAGTTGGCCAACATATGAAAGAATTAGTATATCACTCATATCTGGCTTATCCAATTTATTCGGATTTGGTTTTGAACCTGCAGGTAAGGCGAAAAGCGGGACATTTACGTTTGCAACCCCTTCGACAAAATCAGCATGCTTCCTTGAAACCACAAACCCCCCGACAGCCTCTTCTGAAGCAATCGTCCACGCCCTTTTCCATTGTTTCTTCTGTAATCCGTTCAAAAAACCCCTGTGAGTTGGCGGCCCCCTGTCTATTATCATCCAAGGCCTATTTTGAAAGTCCCTCTTTTGAAAGTGCGAGAATATGTATCTCCAGTCAACAAGTACCAAATCGAATTTGTCTAAATTCATTTTTTTTACCAATTTCAATGCGGCCATTGAGCCGGTAATGCTAGTTAATCCCGGTAATCTCACATCCTTAATTTCATGATGATAATATCCAACTGGATTGAGTTGACCAGGGCTAATTAGAGTCACAGAGTGTCCGGTTTTAGCCAATTCCTCACAAAGTGATTGTTCAGTTGATGATGCAAGATCGTGACCCATCCTCCGTCCACTAATCCATAACAGTCTCACAATAAGTTGGAGATGGGCTTGTCTTATGACAACTTAGGAACCCGTCAACAATGATGGGTGAAATTATTTCAGGGCGACTCGAGAGGGACATACAATGCTCGGAGCCTCTTACATTCGGTCCCGCCTCCTCCGGTTGTCGAGATTAGCATACAATTCCAGGAGATATGCTAGCTCTGCAAGAAGGGCAAGATTGACTTATTCAATTTTTAGAGATCGTGATAGCCTAGATATTCTTGCGAGAAGTCTTTTGAGAATGAAAAAATTCAGGAAAGCAGCTTCCGCATATAGAAAGGCGAATCTGAGGGGGTTGTCGCTATTAGACCACAATATAAATCATTTCAAATCTGAAATTGGTGCAGGAAATCTTGTTATTTCTTACGGGGTTTTCTCCGAATTAAGAGGGCCTGAAAAAGATCAAGCGTTGGAAATGTTGGTTAAATCATTAAAAAAATACAATGATACGGAGAAAATTGAACTTATTCAACAGATGAATGAAATTTCAAACCTCCCGGAAAGAATCGCAAACCTCCTTCCTTGGACTCCGCAAAAAATTGATTTTATCGATGACGAGGAAAAATATTCTGACCTAAAATCCGGGAGTTTGAATAATGATATGTATGTTAGGGAAATCAACAGAATAAAGTCATCTGGATCATTCCAAATTCTAAATCATCTTTCAGACGCTATAAGGTCCCCGATAAAGCTGCTCAAGTTACCCTTTACACTTCCAAAATTGACCCTTTCCCTAATTCTTCAGAGAACAGGAAGGCTAAATGAATACACGGGCGAAAGCCATATTGTTTCCTCACCCGGGGTTAGGAGGAAGTGTATCGTGATGTTTCCGACAAACGGTGTGGGTTTTGGACACTTCACGAGGTTACTGGCGATTTCAAGGGATTTAATAAAGAAACATCCAGAATATGAGGTAGTGTTTTTCACAACCATGCCAACTTTGCACATCCCGACAGAAGAAGGCATAATCTGTTACCATTTACCTGGCAGATATAGGTATGAGAATATGGATGCTTCAACTTGGAATACACTTTGCGAGGAATTATTGAGTACAATATTTGCTTTACATCGGCCAAAGGCGTTTGTTTTTGACGGAGCATATCCATATCGTGGAATGCTCAATTCTGTCAAATCTCAAGCAGGGATGTTGAAGATTTGGTTGAAAAGAGGGACGGTAAAAAAGAACTCCAAGGCAACTCCTGCTGGCAGTATTAAGCACTTTGACGCGATAATAAAACCCGGAGACTCAATTAAAGAGGAACCAACCGAAGAAGCGAAATTCAATATTCCGATATACACTACTAATCCGATATTATTGGAGGGGAAACAATCTGAGAACGTCAACGATGAGATTCGCAAGAGGTTAGGCATTCCTACCGAGTCAATTTTGTGTTACG
>MDTD01148356.1_pt1 | contig 10503 bp, 8 predicted proteins | sample 811221 | NCBI WGS metagenome assembly MDTD01 (sample SAMN05326646, study PRJNA326480) | marine metagenome | isolation source: seawater | place: Pacific Ocean: South West | collected 2011
CACGGCCCGCGCGAGTCGGTGAAGATGAAAAAGTGGCGCGAGCCGTTGTTCGCGCGGAACGCAGCACTTCGCGCCGCGAGGCGCTGCAGACACTGCTGCTGCATGATGGCCGGGCCGCCTGCGAACTGTCGCGCAAACAGCACGACCACGCTTGCCGACGCGCTCCGCCAGTCGGCTGTGACGAACGGGCTGTGCTCGATCATGCGCGGGATGAAACCGGCCGCCGCATACTTTGTTGGCCAGTTCTTAGCGCCTGTCAGTCCCCACTGCCGTGGCTGGTCCCACGTCTGCCGCCAGTCCGACGGCAGTGCGCACGCGTCGTCGAGAAAGACGCGGAAGTTGCGAGCGTCTGTGGCAAACCATCGGCGCAGCGCAGAGAGCTGCGATGGGTGCGAGACGTTTTCGAGGAGCTCCAGCAGAGGAAGAGGCGGCGGCCAACCCATCTCTTCCTGTTCCGCCGGTTCGCTCTCTGCCCCGCTAGAAAATCCGCTAGCGACTCTGCAGCTCGCCTGTGAACTCCTCCACCAGCGGCTCGACCCAGGTCACCAGGGCTACTTACCGTAATAAACTTAGGGCTCCTTCAGTACTAGGAATTCCTAAGATACTGTCAGTACAGGGGTAGAGAGAGGAGGTGTGCCGGCGCTGCAGCCACGACGGTGGCGTCGCTCCTCCTCCTCCTCTCTCATGTCTCGCCATTCCAGGCACGCGCCCGCAACGGACTTGCCGCTCGCTGAGCTCGTGAGCGAAGTGGCGCCGAGCAGCTTCCTGCGGCCGTCAGAGCAGCTGATACAGCTGCCCAACCACACGGGCGCTCTCTGGAGCCGTGGGCTTCGCCTGCCACCGTACGCGCTGAACACGTCGGCGCCAATCATGTACCTCAATCGCTACGCACCCACTTCGCCGACGGACCGTGCTCCCGTGCTCCCCTCGCTCTTCATGCCGGGTTTCCCGAAGGTGGACGCCTTTTGCGATTTTTGCACACCACACACACGCACGCGCACACACACCCACACACCCACACACCCACCCACCCACACGCACGCACGCACGCACGCACGCACGCAGTCGCGCGCGCGCGCGCACACGCACGCACGCACGCACGCACGCACGCACGCACGCACGCACGCACGCACGCACGCTGTACTTTCTCACTGCATGCGCCGCCGCAGAGCGCCACGTCGTGGCTCTATAATTGCATGATGGAGGCATTCGGTCCGGACAAGGTCGGCTGCGGCAGGGACCCGGCATTGTGGAATGCAACGGCGTGTCCGCAGCGCTTCATCCTGCCGGCGCTCAACTCGAACCCGAAGGGCGAGACGCGCGAGATCAAGGAGCCATTCTACTACGGCGGCGGCTTGTCACCTTTCTACCATCCCGACCTCGCCGACCTGCACGGACCCGACCCGCGCACGGGCGCGCTCGCGTCGTTTCCTGCGCTGTGGGCGTGGGAGGAGCCGAACGTGCGCACGCGGCGCTGGCGGCGGTACGGCGGGCAGCGGCGGCTCAAGCGCGGCGAGGTGGACTATCTCAGACACACGGAGCAGATGGGGCGGCTCGATGCAATGTGCGCCCACTCGCGGCCGCCGCAGGCATGCGGCGGCGCTGGCAGTGCGCCGAAAGCGACGTGTGCCGTCGGCTCCATCGGCTGCGCCAAGGAGACGTGCCGCTGGCCATCGACTGGGCCCAGCGTTGCACGATCGCCACGGTGCTCGCGGTACGGCATCGGCCGCTTGCATCTTAAGACGATCCCCGGGGTCGGCCCACGGACGTGCACACACCCGGGATGCATCCAGATCGCGCGCGGCGTGCCAGGATCGTGGAGTGGCCCGTGCAATTGGGCGAACGAGCTGCACGAGGGATACAACCGCTCGGCGACCTATTGCCTTAAGTCGATCGTGCCGTGGGCGGCGGAGGGCGAGCTCAACCTGACGGTTGTCGACTTCACGCCGAACTATCTCTGCGACGCCGACGCGATCACTCGGATTTACAACCACGCGCCCGACCCACGGCTGGTCCGCTTCATACTTCCGATGCGCGACCCGGTAGGACGATGCGACGCTCTCGTCTCGTCGGGATGCCCTGCGTACGCCTTCCATTGCTTGCCCACCACACCTCCGCCGCCGCAGGTGATGCGCGCCTTCTCCGAGTGGTCAATGTTCGCGCTCGGCTGGGAGTGGGATGGCGTCAAAAATTTTTCCAAGTCGTTCGGGTACAAACTGCAGCGCCTCAAGATGTGCAATGAGACGCTCTTTCAGAATGCGGCGCTACTGCGCCGGCTGCCAACGAGCGAGCTCGCGCAGTACATGCGCAAGTGCTTCGGCCGCGGCCGCGCGATGATGTACCCTCAGCTGTCCATGTACCCGGTCTGTATCCTCCACGCGATGCGGTACTTCGAACGCGAGCAATTCCTATTCCTGCGGTACGAGGACCTGATGAAGATGGAGGCTCCGTCGGTCATCCGCCTCATCTCTCGTTTCACCGGCCTTGGCTTTGACGAGCGTCGCTTCTCGGAGCCTGGGCTGCTCGGCAAGTGTGAGGCGACAAGCAAAAACGCGAAGCATCCCATGTCGTTCTCGTCGAACTCGAAGGACTCGGCCGAGCTGCTCGCCGAAGCGTCGCCTCACCTGGAGCGATTTTTCGACGCTTACGCTTCGCTCTTGACGGACCTCGTCCACCCCGCCTTCCACTGGAATCGCAGGGACCACGCGAAACGGCCGCTCAACGCCACGGAGAAGATTGAGTTCGCGAGGCGTGAGGCGGCGCGCAAGGAGCGGCGCGCCGCCGCCGAGGGGAAGAAGAAGGCAGCGGAGGCGCAGAAGAAGCGAGAGAGCGTCGCGTGGTCGCGACAGCACGGCGGCGTGCTGGGCGCCGCGCCAACGCCGAACCGGCTCGCGCGCACGGGCGGCCCGTCGCTGAAGGAGGCGGCCCACTCTCTGAAGGCAGCAGCGCCCTCTGGTGCAGTTCAGGTGTACTGCTCGCTCGAGGTTCGGTCGCCGACAATCGAGTGCACGCGAGAATGTCTGGAGCTCCAACGCCTGGTCGACCTGCGTTCCGGCCCCGTGGCGCAACGACGGTTCTGCAACGGCGCGCCGCTCAGCACGTGTACGCGTCACTTCATCACGCACGACGGCCACCAGGACGGCGGGCCACCGCGGTTGTGCGAATTGAGGAACCTCACGAGCAAGCAGACGGGCAGGGTGGTGCCAGCGTGCCGCTCGCGCCTCCAACCGCTCAACGCCTGCGGCGAAGCGGCAGATATGGAGGCGCGTAGGACTTATGTTAAAAGTAGATAGATAGGACTTATTGGGAGACTTGTTGTTAGGAACGTACGCCTCCAGCTGCCCGCCTCGGACCTCACGGGCCCTGCATCTCGGACAGGGCGTCCTTCCTTGAGATTTTGAACGCCTTCTTGCACACCTGGCATTCGACGCGGTGCTCGCGCGTCAGCTCGGCGTCTGGCACGCGCTCCCAATCTTGGGCGCCGTTCGCCGGAGCGTCATGAGCAAGGACGAGGTGGGGCTGCCCCGGCATGCATTGCTTCCTGATCCACACGCTCGGATGTGCCGCGCTCTCGGCGAGCGGCGGCGGCGGCGGCGCTCCCACCAGCGCGGCGGCGCTGTCAGGGACGACAGTCTCGGTCCTCGCCGTGCGCTTCGTGTTGGTATTCTGTGCGTGCGCCGCCGCGGACGTCGTCGTCGTGGTTGCCGAGGCCGTCGTCGCGGCAGGGGCGGCCGAAGTGGCCGCCTTCCGCGGGGGCCCTCCGCTGCTGCCGCGGTCGATGCTGCGTTTTTGTCCCTGCGGCGCGGCCGGCGGCGGCTGCAGCTCGGGGGGAGCCACGGCCGGCGCCGCCGCCGGCGCCGACGAGGGCTGTTGCGGAGGCCGCGGCTTCGCCTCTCGCTCCCGGACAGCGGTGTTCGCGGCGAGATCGAACCCGAGCTGCTGCCACCACTGCACGATCCGCGAGTCGCGGGTGTCGACCTCCGCCTCGATCCGCGCCGCCTGCCGCGGTGCACAGGGTGTACGTCGGTGTGTGTGGCGCTGCGGGAGCCGAGGGTGGCCAAGGGTGCGGATCCCGGTGGGCGGGTGGGGGGAGAAGGAACGGGAGGGCGAATGGGAAGGAGAGGGCGAAGGGCGCCTGGTGCTCATTCGCGATGAGTTCGATGAGGGCATGCCCGAGCGTGGGATCCAGCTCCTTCACGCACAGCAGGCGGAGGATGAGCGAGACTGTGTTCCTGCGTCCCTTCTCAATCCTGTGCGGGCAAACCTCTTGGTCAGAATGCGAGGAGCGGGCACGCGAATGAGCGGGGCAGAGCGTACCGGTAAAGCGCTAGGCCGCGGATCTCCGACGCGCCTGGTCCGTGGCGGATGCCAACGAGCCGTTGGTCCTTGTTGCCGCGGCGAAACTCCTCGACCGCTGCGGAGCGGAACTCTGGCAGCAGGTTGACTGCGCACGGCATCCACTTGACGATGTCGATGGCGGCGTCGGGGGTGAGCGTCGAGAGCGCTAACTCCGGGCGAAGCTGCGACATGCGAGTATGCGGCACGCAAGTTGCCACGACTGCAGGAGCTAAGGCGTGTGCGAGTAGCTGGAGTAGGTGCGAGGACTGTTCTGTAGGAGGCTGCAGCCTGCGGCACGAAAGTGTAGGAACTCGGTAGATTCATAAGCTTGCTGCAGAACCGCGGCCTCAGCGCTCATGGGCCGCTGCGGGAGCACCCCATACGCAGCGCGCGGCTCAGATCGAAGCTTGCTCGAGCCCCGCGACGTGCGCCTTCACCTGCCGCAGCTCTCGCGCCGTCTTCGCCACCTTCGCAGCGACACCTCCGTGGCGCTCACCGGGCGGCACATTCTCGGGCTCGGGCTTCAGCGGCAGCCGGCGCCCGTAGCGCTGGAGCTCGAGGCGCTGCACCTGCTTGTGGAGGAGGGAGAGCTCCTGCGAGAAGCCCTCGACCTCCAGCGAGCGGCGGTGCTCGAGCTGCCCGTACTGCTTCTTCAGGCGGACCACGATCGCCTCGAGCTCCTTCACGCGCATCGCCAACGCCTGCTGCAGTCCGTTGTGCTGGTCCTTGAGCACGCCCATCGTCCGCTCGGTGTCACTGACCTGCCGGCGGAAGAGCGCGACATACTGCTCGCTCGACTGCTTCGCCGCGATCTTCGTCGCCGAAACCTCGGCCGAGGTCTCCGCGTGCAAAGCCTCGAGCTCCTCCTTGGATGCGTCGGCCTCGAGCCGCAGCTGCTCGACGCGCTCGACGTCGGCGCGGTGTGCCTGCAGGCTCGCGTGCTTGATGTGCAGGAAGTCCTTCGTGTACTTGCTCAGCATCTCCTGCGTGCGCGCGAGCTCGGCCTCCGCACGCTGCAACCGCTCGGCCTCCGCCGCACGCCGCGCGTGCTCCTCGGAGATGCGGAGGCGGCGGTCTTCGAGGAGCGCTGCGACGCGCTCGCGGCCGAGACGTTCCTGCGCCGACAGCTGCGAGCGCAGCGACTCGATCGTGAGGAGCAGCGAGTCGACCTTCTCATTCGGCAGGTACACGGTGCGAAGCACGCGCGTCCCGTCGCCGCCGCCTCCGCTCCCGCCGCCGCGGCCGGAGGGCACCGCCACACCACCGGCGGCGGACGAGCCGGCGGGGCTCGAGCGAGTCGTGGCGCGCGCGTGAGGGTGGACCGCCATCGTCTCAGGTGGCGCGTCGCGCACGTACGTGACGTCCTGCATCACTGGCTCCACGAGCGAAAGAAGGTGTTGTATTTTCCGCCGATCCTCCGACTCCTGTATGCGCAGCTCGTCATTCTCTGCCTGCAGGCGGGCGCAGCGCTCGCGCTCCTCACCGAGGTATACGTGGCAGTCACTCAGCGCCTTCTGCAGATCGGAGATCTCCTCCATCCGCTGGCGTAGCTCCCATTTCTGAGCGTGCTGCGCTGCGTGCCCGACGTCGATCGCATCGATCCGCTGACGCAGATCAGCCATCTCTCCCTCCGAGCGCTGCACGCGCTCGCGATAGTAAGCGAGCAGCTCGGCCGAGAGCGGAGCCCTCTCCAGGCCGGTGTCCTCGTGGGAGTCGTGCATGGCGGTTGGCCGGTTGAGCACGGGGGAGTGCATGGCGGTTGAGCACGGGAGGCACCGGTTTTCAGTATCTCTACAAGCAGCCTTCGTGCCAGCAGTGCAATCGTACTGTAGGAATTCCTACGGATCCCCGTGTAGAGCTCTACTGCCGTGGCTGCTTGCTGCGCCACTGCGTCCTTCGCCGCACGCGCGCCCCACACTTTTCATGCTCGTGGTGCTCGGCTTGCGTGCCGTCGGCGTCCACCGGACGACCGACGACGCCCTCGAGTGGTCGCCGCCCGAGGTTGAGGAGTCAGCTCTCGAGCGGCAACAGCCCGGCACGCATGATCACGAATCAGGGCTACGGTACAACTACGTGCAAGCGGAAAGGAAAGTGGGTGGAGCCAGTGGCGCGCACGGCCTGCCCGCGGAATTCGCTGACTTGTTCGGCGTCGGCGGCGGCGACGCCATTGAGGTGCAGGTGGCAGGAACCAGCGCGATGAAGGAGATCATCGAGAAGCTCTTCTCGCAAAGCGGACAAGTGCCGCCCTCGGCAGCGATGGGGGTGCGGGGGCAGGCGCCAGCGCCTGGGGCATCGACGGGCGTGGGAGGCGGGCTTAGGCCGCCTCCCGTCGCACCACTCCCGCCGGTCAAACCCGGCGCAAGCCTGGCCGACGTGCTCCGCGAGATCAAGAAATCGCTCCGCGAGCGCGCGCCGCCGCCCGGAGGCGGCGTTGGCCTTGACGACGGTGGCGGCGGCGGCGACGACGAAGAACGCGATGGTTGGATCGATGAGCTCAGCCCGACGGGGCTGGCGAGGCTCGAGGTTGAGCTCGCCCGCCGCATCCGTCGCGTCCGCGCCGCCAGACTGCGCCACGTCGCCGTCGGCCAGGCGGGCGACGTGGGCACGAGCGCCGGCGCGACACCCGACGGTGTCGCGACGGGCCTCGCCCAGGCCGCCGCGGCGCCGACGCCGATGATGGACAACGCGGGCGGCGACGGCGGCGACGGCGGCAACGGCGGCGGGATGGCGTTGGCGTCGAATGTGCTGGCGAGCGTGCTTCAGGGACACGGGAGGCGTGGCGGCCGCCCAGCGGGAGGCGTGGCGCCAACGGCGTCGTTGGTCCGGGCGCAGGGTCACGTCGTCGGTGCGGCGGCTCACAGCGATGGCGAGAGCGGGGGCGAGAGCGAGGACGATACGCTCGCGGGCTACGCCTCGCGCCTCGCTGCGGAGGCGCACGGTCGGATCGGTCGCTCGGCGACGGCGGCGCGCAGTGATAGTGACGAGCAGGACGAGGACAGCGAGAGCGTCGCGATCGACGCGCCGATGAAGGAGATGCTGCAGAAGCTGTTTGGCGGCGCCGACGGCGAGGTGGTCGAGGTGAAAATCGTCGTCGGTGGCGAAGGCGATGTGGTGGGCGGCCGCGGCGGCGGCAGTGCCACTGGCGCGATCGACGGCCTGGTGGAACACTTCGCGAGGGTGGCGGCCGAGGCAGGGACGGATGACGACGACTTTTAACCCGCCTTATTTCTACGCCATGTGGGTAAATTCGCGAACGGCGGGGACGGTGATGCCCCGCTTCACGGTGCTTCACTCCTCGCTCACGACCGACGTCGCCATTGGCGGCTCCGAGGCGTCGGGGATCCCCATCGCCTCACCATCGGCGTAGGCAATGGCCTCGTCGCCGCCTTCATCGCCGTCGGGGACGGCGCCGTCGGGCTGGCATTCGAGGGCGAGGGGCGCCGCCGGGTCGGCCGCGTTGAGGCACTGCTCGATGAGCGTCTTCGACGCCTCGTTCACGAGGATCTGATGAGGCAAGGGGGAGCGTGGGGCCGGGGAGCGAGTGGAGATTCGGTACGGAGGTTGTGTGCGCTGCGCCACGGTCGCGCGTCAAGGGCGCGCGTGGCAGTGTGTCCCCTCGTGGCGCTCTGCGCACCGGCTGCAGCTTTGGCGTGGCGAACGAGTAGATCTGCCCGCGCTCGCTCGAGATCAGGAGGAGCACCTGTGCGCCCGTCAGCCGGCTGAGCTCGTACGCCTTCTTCGAGATGCCCGCCTTGCGCTTCGAGAAAGTGATGTGCCGCCTGATCTTATCCTCGATGTACTCGATCTCAATTTTCCGGCGCCCGTGGCCACCTGGCCGTGGCTTCTTTGCAGCAGGCTCCGACGGCCCGTCCTCCGCCGCCTCGGCCTCAGCCTCGTCGTCGTCGTCCTCCGCCTGTGCAATCGCTTCCGGATCGATCGCGGCCGCCGAGTCGTCGACGAAAGAGTGCTCCATTGGCGAAGAAGGTCCACTTGAGTGCGGGGCGCTCTCCTCCCACAGCAGTGTAGGAATTCCTTCGCCGCTTACGTACAGTAGGAATTCCTAGCCGCTCTTGACCGCAGCGTCCCACGCGAGGAGCCACTTGAGGTCGACGAGGAGGCACTTGAGCGCGCGCGTCCAGCGCTCTTCCTGGTTTAGCTGATAGCGCACAGGTAGTCCATCGACGGCGTCGCGGTCTATCGGGTGCGGCGGCCGCGCGGGAACGCCGACGCGTGGATTCGCCTCGGCGTGGCCGAGGAGCTCGCGCACGCACGCGAGAAGCATCGCGAGGCCCTTGTCGAAGCGACGCCCTGAGAACACGTGCGTGAGCGAGAGGGACGAGCTTCCGTACAGCTCGTAGGCCGTGCGCGCGTCGGACTTGGGCACGATTCGCGAGGTTGATCCCATCGGCAGGAGCAGGTGGTGCGTGAATTCGATGCGGTGCGCGCGAGAGAGCGTGTGCGCGAGGAGCGCCACCTGGCCCAACGCTCCGTTCGTCTCTGCCCAGTCGACGATGCCGGCGTCGGCCAGCCGGCCGAGGCGTAGCCCGTTGATAGTCCCAAAGCTGCCGTCGTGCGCGATGTGGAACGACTCGCTTCGCACCGAGACCAGCAGCAGACGTCGCAGCTCGCGTTCGCAGTGCGCCGCCAGCTGCGCCTCGCGCAACGTCTCCTCGCGCAATTCGTGCGCGCGGAGCTCGAGCACGTTCAGCGCACGGTGGCGGGCGTCGTGCTCGGCCTCCTGCACCGCCCGTAGCCGCCGAAGGCGCGCCGCCTCCTGCTGCAGTGCCTCCGACTCGCGCCGCGCCGCGGCTATCATTTGCCGCAGACCCGCTTTCTCCAGCAGCTGCGCCTCGATCTCGCTCTCGATTTCGCCGTCCGACGCCGCGTCGAGGAGAAGTTCTCCGCCCGACTCCAGCTCCGCGAACGCGCGCTGCATGAGGCCGCGCTCATCGTGCACCTCCTTCAGCCGGCGCTCGAGCTCCTGCAGCACACCAATCGCACAGTCGTAGCACAGCGGCACGCCGGTGCACCGCCTTGCCACCGCGTCGCCGTCCACCATCGCCGACAGGTCGTTGCACCTCTCGGAGAGCTCGAGCAGCCGCCCGACGGTGCGCAGCTGCTCGTGCATGGATGCGGCCTGCAAGACTTGCCCGCCACCAATCCCCAATCCGTCCGGCAGCATGCTGCCTGCGTGCGAGGCCGCCCTGTCCCTGCGGCTCGTGTCACCGGCTGCTGGCTGCGGCAGCACGACAAAGCTCTCGCCTAATGCGGATGCGGCGTGTGGGGCGCCTTGGTGCGCAACGTGCTCGCTCACCTCGAGAGACTTTCGGCAATGCTGGCAAGCAAAGGCCATCGGTGCGGGCCTAGGAAGGGTAGCGCCACGTCCCAGCAAGCTTACTAGACTGGTACGAATTTCGTTTTGCGTTTTTCAAGCGTCCTGCTTGAGCGTTGACTTGAGCATGAGCGTCGCCCACGACTGCTCGTTCGTTTTGGACGCGCGGCTTCAGTCAGGCGACCTTGTGCAGGATGCCAAGGGCGGTGTGCGCTTCGGGCGCAAGCGGGCGACGGTCAAGGCCGGGGCCCCGTCATTCGACCTCAACGAATCGCTTCTCGAGCGGGACGCAGGACCACTCACCGTGATCCCGCAGAACTACACCCACGCGTATTGGGTGTGGTGGCGCCACTCGGATGCCGGCGCATACCGCACACTTCTGCGCGGCTCCGACGACCATTCGTGTGCCGTGAAGGGTCGAGAGCTCGGGTGCGCGCCCTCAAATCGAAATGCGTGGCCGCCCAACTCTCCACGCCGCGCGTCCGAGCCTCGAGCCGCCGGTCTCTCCCCGTTCCGCAGGTACTTTTGCACACGTGATGGCGACACGGGTGGTCAGTTCCACAGCACGGGCTTCTCGATCCGCCCAGAGGAAGGGTGGCAGTTCGTCGTGGTGACGGGCGAGGGGCAGACGCCGGGCTCGCACCTTGGCACTTCGCGATACTACCTGGGGACGCCGAAGGAGCAGCCGCAGATTGTTGGCGAGGTGCCGCGGGTTGCAAGTGGAACGACGTACAACCGAATCGGCTGGCCGGGTCAGGGCCCCGGATGGGTGGGTCAGATCCTCTGCTGGTCGCGCGTCCTCAAACAGACGGAGATCGCCGCGCTCCACGCCG
>MDTD01158073.1_pt1 | contig 10503 bp, 11 predicted proteins | sample 811221 | NCBI WGS metagenome assembly MDTD01 (sample SAMN05326646, study PRJNA326480) | marine metagenome | isolation source: seawater | place: Pacific Ocean: South West | collected 2011
GCGTCGTCTGCCCGACGCCCCAGATGAGGCTCACCGGCCGGTCGCGCAGGAAATCGGCGGTCTCGGCGCGCCCGATCACCGAGAAGCCGTGCGGCTTGTCGAGATCCGAGGCGATCTTGGCCAGGAACTTGTTGTGGCTGAGCCCGATCGAGCCGGTCAGCCCAAGCTCGGCCCGCATCCGCCGCGCGAGCCGCGCCAGCATCACCGCGGGCGGCGCGCCATGCAGTCGCGCCGTGCCGGAAAGATCGAGAAACGCCTCATCGAGCGAGAGCGGCTCCACCGCCGGGGTCAGTTCCAGCATCATCGCGCGAATGGCGCGCGACACCTCGGCATAGACGGCCATCCTGGGCCGGATCACCTCGGCCTCGGGGCAGAGCCGCAGCGCCTGAAACATCGGCATGGCCGAGCGCACGCCCCGAATGCGCGCGATGTAGCACGCGGTCGAGACCACCCCGCGCCGCCCGCCGCCGATGATCACCGGCCGGGTGGCAAGCGCGGGATTGTCGCGCTTTTCCACGCTGGCATAGAAGGCATCGCAATCCATGTGCGCGATGGAGAGATCCCACAATTCGGGATGGACCACGATGCGCGGGCTGCCGCAGGCGGGGCAGCGCGCGGCGCGCTCGAACAGGTGCAGGCAGTCGCGGCAGAGGCTGGGCATGGCGCGCAGTCTACCCCATCGCGGGCAGGCGGGGAATGGCCCGCAGGCGAAACCGCTTGCGCCACGCCGCCCGCCGCCGGATGATGCCCGGCATGGAGCATGAAGGAAAAGGCGCGCGGCTGCGCATCCGCATCGTCTTCGACGAGGGCGGGATGATCGGGCCGGGCAAGGCGGAGCTGCTGGAGCGCATCGCGCGCAGCGGCTCGATCGCCGCGGCAGGCCGCGAGATGGGCATGAGCTACAAGCGCGCCTGGGAACTGATCGGCACGCTCAACGCGATGTTCCGCGCGCCGCTCGTCGCGCGCACGCGCGGCGGGCCGGGCGGCGGCGGGGCCGAGCTGACCGATCTGGGGCGCGAGGTCCTGGCGCTCTATCGCGGGATCGAGGCCGAGGCAGCCGGTGCCGGGGCCGCCGGCATGGCCGCGCTCCGGGCGCTGCTGCGCGATCCGCCCCGCGACATCTGACGCGCGGCCCGGTCGTGCGGCGCGAAACCGCCTTCCCCCTCTCGCACCCCATGGCCTAGGGTCGGGGCGCGCCAGACAGGAGGCCCGCGATGACCCATCGTTTCCCCGTCCAGGTCCATTACGAGGATACCGACATGGGCGGGATCGTCTATCACGCCAATTTCCTCAAGTTCATCGAGCGCGCCCGCAGCGCCTGGGTGCGCGACCTTGGGCTTGACCAGAACGCGATGCGCGCCGAGGGCGTGATCTTTGTCGTGCGCCGGGTGGAGGCGGATTTCCTCGCCCCGGCACGTTTCGAGGACGCGCTCGAAGTGGTGACGGAAACCGCCTCTGCCACCGCCGCGCGGCTGGTGATGACCCAGACGGTGCTGCGCGCGGGTATCCCGCTCTTCCGGGCGGTGGTAACGGTGGCCTGCCTGAGCCCCTCCGGCAGGCCGGTGCGGCTGCCCTCAGCCCTGCGATCCTGAGCCGCTGCATTTGGGTTCCACCACCCGCAGATAGGGTGTGAGGTTCTGCGAGTCGGCGCAGAACTGGCGCCGCACCTCGGGCTCCGGCCGCCCGTCGGCAATGATGAGGAGATCGCCCCGGTCCCAGTCCGCCGGGGTCGCCGCGCCGGTGGCATCATGCACTTGCAGCGCCCGCACCGTGCGCAGCACCTCCTCGATGTTGCGCCCGACAAAGACCGGATATTCGAAGATCAGGCGGATATGCAGCGCCGGGTCGATGATGAAGCTCTTGCGGATCGGCCAGGTTGCGGATTCCTTGTCATGCATCATGCCGAAAAGCCGCGAGAGCTGGTTGCCCGGATCGACCCCGCAGGGAAAATCCACCGTCAGGCCGAAGAGCCGCGCGATATCGTCGTGCCATTTGAGCTGATCGTCGATGCTCGATCCCGAAAGCGCGAGATGCTTGAGACGGATTTGCCCGCTCTCGCGGCCGCAATCGGCCACGGCCGCCATTTCGGTGGTGCAGACCGGCGTCAGCGCGGCCGGATGGCTGAAAAGATGTACCCAGCTGCCCTCGGCCCATTCCCAGAACCTCAGCGGCCCCTGTGTGGTCGTGACCGAGAAATCGGGAAACACATCTCCGATCTGCGGCAGCCAGCGCACCGTCTTGCGCTGCGCGGCGGACAGCCGGATCATCTCGTTCTTCGGTCCGCGTGGCGTGAAGAACTGGACACTCATTTTCCTGCTCCTTCTGTCTGGCCTCGGGGCTTCCAGGTTATCAACCCTGGGCTGTTCCGCTCCCGCCGTTACAACGTTAACCTTTGTCGGCTCAAAAAATGTCCGGAATTGGGCAAGGTTGTACAAGCTTGTGCAAATGCACGCTTGCGAAACGAGAAAGACCTGCGGTCCGATTGACGCCCGCCGGCGTATTTTGCTATGAAACTTCATGGCTTGTTGTGCTGGACCGATGCGATGGGCGCTTTGAAGGCGCTCATTCTGGACGACGACAGGGAACATGCCGCAATGATTGCGGGATGCCTCGAGAGCGAGGGCTTTCAACTGTCGCAGTCCCCGGACGCCGCCAATATCCCGGTATCGGTGCGGCTCGACGGCGTCGACATCTGCCTGGTCGGGGAGCGCGCCCTCGGCCGGGACGGGTTCGAGGTCGTGCGCAGCCTGCGCAAGGATTCGCCCGCCGGGATCGTGATGCTGAGCCGGAGCGCGGACGAGATCGACACCGTTCTCGCGCTCGAGATGGGCGCCGATGACGTCATGGTAAAGCCGGTCCGCCCGCGCGAGCTTTGCGCGCGGATCCGGACGATCCTGCGGCGCACCGTCATCACGCCGAGGGACGAGCGCGGCGCGCGCCCGCTGCCCGAGGGGTTCCTGCGCCGGGTGGATGATCTCGAGATCTGCGGGGTGCTGCGCGTCGTGAGCGTGGGCGGGCGCATGGTCGAACTCAGCCCGAGCGAGTTCGACGTGCTCATGGTGCTCTGCGCCAATACCAATGCCGTCCTGTCGCGCGAGCAGATAATCGCGTCGGCGCGGGGCAGCGGGCACGCGATCAACGACCGTGCCGTGGATGGCATCATAAGCCGACTGCGCCGCAAGCTCTATTCCGAGACCGAGGCGGAACGGCGCATCAGGACGGTGTTCGGGCGCGGCTACATGATGATCGAGACAGGCCAGGCACCGGAAACGGACGGCTGAGCGGGGCCTTCGCGCGCGGATTCCCGCCATATCACGACATTCCGTGCCAGGACCGCGCGCGCCCTTGCCGATCCGCATGGCTTTCCCTCCGGAAATCGGATAGCTTGCGCCTTGATAAGGCCGGGAAACGGCCGTCAGAGGCATAAGGCAGGCAAATGGAAGCAGAAACCCTGGCACTGGCGCAGGAGATGGATTTCTCCATGTGGGCGCTCTTCGCGCGCGCCACGTTCATCGTGAAACTCGTCATGTTGATGCTGATCCTGGCCTCTTTCTGGGCCTGGTCGATCATCATCCAGAAGCTCATCACCTATCGCAAGGCGCGGCGCGAGGCCGAGATCTTCGACCGCCGTTTCTGGTCGGGCGAGCCGCTCGACGGGCTCTTCGAGGAGATCGGCCCGGAACCGGCGGGCCAGTCCGAACGGATCTTCGCGGCGGGCATGATGGAATGGCGGCGCAGCCACCGCAACGATGGCGAGCTGATCGCAGGTGCCACGGCGCGCATCGACCGCTCGATGGACGTGGCCATCGCCAAGGAGGCGGACGCGCTGCAAAGCGGGCTTCAGGTGCTGGCGACAGTGGGCTCCACCGCGCCCTTCATCGGGCTCTTCGGCACGGTCTGGGGGATCATGCACGCCTTCGTCGAGATCGCGGCGCAGCAGAACACCAGCCTGGTCGTGGTCGCCCCCGGCATTGCCGAGGCCCTTCTGGCCACCGCGCTCGGGCTTCTGGCGGCGATCCCGGCGGTGATCTTCTACAACAAGCTGAGCGCTGATTCTGACCGGATCGTCGCGGGCTACGAAGCCTTCGCCGACGAGTTCGCCACCATCCTCAGCCGCCAGCTGGACGGCTAGGCCATGGGCGCGGGTGTCATCCAGAAATCCGGTGGCGGCGGGCGGCGCAGGCGGGGGCGCGGCCGCTCTCGCCCGATGGCCGAGATCAACGTCACGCCCTTCGTGGACGTGATGCTGGTGCTTCTGATCATCTTCATGGTGGCGGCCCCGCTTCTGGTGGTGGGCGTGCCGGTGGAACTGCCCAGGACCGCCGCCAATGCCCTGCCCGGCGAACAGGAAGAGCCGCTGACCGTGACGGTGAGCGCCGACGGAAGCGTGGCGATCCAGACCACAGACGTGCCGCGCGAGGAACTCGTGGCGCGGCTGGCCGCGATCGCGGCGGAGCGCGAGGGGACACGGGTCTTCCTGCGGGCGGATGGCGCGGCGCCCTACAGCGTGGTCATGGAGGTGATGGGCGCGCTCAACCGCGGCGGCTTTGCCAATATCGGGCTGGTCACGGAAAGCGGCGGCCCGTCGCTCGACGGACGGGGCGGCTAGGGGCGCAGGCGGCGTGAATACCGGACAGATCATATCGGGGGCGGGCCATCTGGCGGTGATCGGATGGGCCCTCTTCGGGGGCGCGTTCCGCACCGATCCACCGCCGCTCGAGGTGGTCGAGGCCACGGCCATTTCCGCCGAGGACTATGCCGCGCTCCTCGCCGCGCAAGGCGCGCCCGAGGCCGTGGCCAATGTCAACACCCCCGAGCCGCCAGCACCGGGCGAGGCCGCGCCCGTCCTTGGCTCCGAGGCCGACAGCCCCCCGATCCTGAGCCAGCCCGAGGCCAGCACCACACCGCCGCCCGATCCCGTGCCAAGCCCGCCCGAACCGGTGCCTTCGCCTGCCGAGGTGAGCGATACCGCGCCCGAGGTCAGCCCCCCGTCCGAGGACACGGCGGTTCTGGTGCCGCAGGTCTCGCCCCGCCCGAAGCCACGCCCCGCGCCGCGCGTCGCGCCCGAACCGGTCGCGCCCTCCGAACCCGATATGCGCGTCGATGACGTTGCCCGCCCCGAAATCGCGCCCGATGCCGGGGCCGTGATCGAGGAGACCCCGCAGGAGGAAACCGCCCCCGAGGAGGCCACGACCGAGATCGTGACCGAGGCCGAGGAGCCGCGCGATCCCGCGCCCGCCGCCTCTCTGCGCCCGCGCGCGCGCCCTGCCCGTCCCGAACCCGCGCGGACCGAAACGACCGCCGCGCAACCCGGGTTGCAAGCGCCCCCGGCAACCGACAGCGCCGCCGTGAGCGACGCGCTTGCCGCGGCGCTCGGCCAGGGCGCGCCCACGCCCGAACGCCCGGCGGGCCCGCCGCTCACCGCCGGCGAAAAGGACGCGCTGCGCGTCGCCGTGCAACGCTGCTGGAATGTCGGCAGCCTCAGCTCCGAGGCGCTGGCCACCACCGTTGTCGTGAGCGTGCGGATGTTCGAGACCGGCAAACCCGATATCGCCAGCATATCCATGCTGAACCATTCCGGCGGCTCGGCCGCCGCCGCGCAACAGGCATTTGAAGCCGCGCGCCGCGCCATCATCCGCTGCGGTGCCGACGGCTTCGACCTGCCGCCGGAAAAGTTCGAGCAATGGCGTGACATCGAAATGACATTCAACCCGGAGAGAATGAGGATCAAATGATGCGCTTTCTCCTGACCCTGGTTGCCGCGATGACCCTCTGGGTCTTCCCCGCGACGGCCCAGCAAGGCGGCCCGCTGCGGCTCGAGATCACGGAGGGCGTGATCGAGCCGCTGCCCGTGGCGGTGCCCGATTTCGTGGCCGACACGCCCGCGGCACAGGACTACGCGCGCAACATCGCCCGCGTGATCGCCGCCGACCTGACCGGCACCGGACTCTTCCGGGAGATCCCGGCCGAGGCGCATATCAGCCGGATCGCGAGCTTCGACAGCCCCGTGCAGTTCGCCGACTGGCGCGCGATCAACGCCCAGGCCCTGGTCACGGGGGCGGTGAGCCTCGATGGTGCGGGGCGACTGGTGGCGCGCTTTCGCATCTATGACGTCTTCGCCGGGCAGGAGCTGGGCCGGGGCCAGCAGCTTGTCGGGGAACGGGACGGCTGGCGGCGCATCGCCCACAAGGTCGCCGATCAGGTCTACAGCCGCATCACCGGCGAGGGGGGCTATTTCGACAGCCGCGTGGTCTTCGTCGCGGAAAGCGGCCCGAAGGATCAGCGCGCCAAGCGTCTGGCGATCATGGATTACGACGGCGCGAACGTGCAATACCTGACCGACGCCTCGGCCATCGTGCTTGCGCCGCGCTTCTCGCCCACGGGCGACCGGGTGCTCTACACGAGCTACGAGACCGGCTTTCCCCGCATCTACCTTCTCGACGTGGCGAGCGTGGGCCGCCGCGCGCTGCCGACGATGGAGGGGACCATGGCCTTTGCGCCGCGGTTCTCGCCGGACGGGCGCACGGTGCTCTATTCGCTGACCCAGGGCGGCAACACCGATCTCTTCACGATGGATATCGCCAGCGGGGCAAGCACGCGGCTCACCACCGCGCCCTCGATCGAGACCGCGCCGAGCTACAGCCCCGATGGCCGCCAGATCGTCTTCGAGAGCGACCGCTCCGGCACGCCGCAGCTCTACATCATGGGTGCCTCGGGCGGCGAGGCGCGGCGCATCAGCTTCGGGCCGGGCCGATACGGCACGCCCGTCTGGTCGCCGCGCGGCGATCTCATCGCCTTCACGAAACAGTCCAAGGGCCGGTTCCATATCGGCGTGATGCGCGTGGACGGCAGCGAGGAACGGCTGCTGACCGCCTCGTTCCTCGACGAAGGGCCGACCTGGGCCCCGAATGGCCGCGTCATCATGTTCACCCGCGAGACGCAGGGCGCGCAGGGCGAGGCACGGCTCTACTCGGTCGATATCACCGGGCGCAACCTGCGCCAGGTGCCGACGCAGGGCGGCGCGAGCGATCCCTCATGGGGACCGTTGCAGAACTGAGCAGGACTGACAGGGCCCGCACCCTGTGCTAGAACACACCAAATCAAGAGAAACGGGGCTGACATGACCTATCTGAGCAAGACGTTGATTCTGGTGGCCGGGCTCGCGCTCGCCGCCTGCACCAATCCCGACCGGTTCGAGGATCAGGCCGGCGGCGGGCTGTCCGGCGGTGCCGGGCTGGCCGGATCGGCCTCCGATCCGACCTCGCCTGCCTATTTCCAGCAGGCGATCGGCGACCGGGTGCTCTTTGCCGTGGATCAGTCCACGCTCTCGCCAGAGGCGCAGGCCACGCTCGACGGACAGGCGCAATGGCTGATGAGCAACACCGACTTCTCCGCCGTGATCGAGGGCCATGCCGACGAGCAGGGCACGCGCGAGTACAACCTCGCGCTCGGCGCTCGCCGCGCGAACGCGGTGCAGGAATATCTTGTCAGTCGCGGCGTGGCGGGCAACCGGCTGCGCACCGTGAGCTATGGCAAGGAGCGGCCCATCGAGATCTGCAGCGAGGAATCCTGCTATGCCAAGAACCGCCGCGCGGTCACGGTGCTGAGCCTCGGCGCGGGGAGCTGAGAGCGGTGATGCGTGCGCTTCTGGGACCGGTCACGGCGCTTCTGCTTGCCGCCCCGCTCGGGGCCGGCGCGCAGCAGGCCGAGACGCTGGCCGACATCCGGCAGGAACTGACGGTGCTCTTCGTCGAATTGCAAAAGCTCAAGCGCGAGCTGAGCACGACCGGCGGCGCGGGTCAGCTTTCGGGGGGCGGCTCGCTGCTCGACCGGGTGAACGCGATCGAGTCCGAAGTCCAGAGGCTCACGGCCAAGACCGAAGAACTCGAGTTTCGCATCGACCGGGTCGTGACGGACGGCACCAACCGGGTGGGCGATCTGGAGTTCCGGCTGTGCGAGCTTGAACCGGAATGCGACATCGCCACGCTCGAGCCGGGCAGCACCCTCGGCGGCTCGGTCCCGCAGACCGGGGGCGGCGGCACCACGGCCCCCGATCCCGCGCCCGACGCCCCGCAGCTTGCCGTGGGCGAGCGCGACGATTTCGACCGCGCCACGCGGGCCTTCGAGGCGGGCGATCATGCGGGCGCGGCCGAACAGCTCGCGGCCTTTCTTGCCGCCTATCCGGGCAGCCCGCTGGCCGGTCAGGCGGGGCTTCTGCGCGGGCGCGCGCTCGAGGCGGCAGGCCAGCAGAGCGCCGCCGCGCGCGCCTGGCTCGACACGTTCAGCGCCGCGCCCGACGGGCCCGAAGCCCCCGAGGCGCTCTACAATCTGGGCCGTGCGCTCGGCGCGCTTGGCCAGACCGAGGAGGCCTGCGTCACGCTCGGCCAGGTCGCGCCGCGCTTTCCCGATTCCGCGATGGTGGCCGAGGCGCAGGCGGAAATGGCCCGGCTCGGCTGTTCGTGAGCGAGGCTGCGCGCGCGGCGCTGGCGGCGCATTTCGCCCCTGCCCCGCCCGCGCGGCTCGGCGTTGCCGTCTCGGGCGGCAGCGATTCGCTGGCGCTTCTGCATCTGCTGCATGACTGGCGCGACGCGGGCGGTCCATCGCTCCGGGTGGCAACCGTCGATCACGGCCTGAGACCGGAAGCCGCGACCGAGGCTTCCGAGGTGGCGCGCATCTGCGCCGGGCTCGGTCTTCCCCACGAGACCCTGCACTGGCATGACGAGGTTCCGCACGGCAACCTGCCCGACCGCGCGCGGCGGGCGCGCTACCGGCTGCTGGCGGGCTGGGCACGGGCGCAGGGCCTCTCGGATGTGGCCATCGGCCACACGCGCGACGATCTGGCCGAAACCTTCCTGATGCGGCTCGCGCGGGGCTCGGGGATCGACGGGCTCGCGGCGATGCGGGCGCGCTGGCAGGCGGAGGGCGTCACCTTTCACCGGCCCCTGCTCGTGCTCGGACGCGCGGAGCTCCGCGATCTCCTGCGCGCGCGCGGCATGAGATGGACGGACGATCCGAGCAACGCGGACCCGAGATACGAGCGGACACAGGCACGCGCGGCGCTGGCGGCGCTCGCCCCCCTCGGGCTCGATGCCGCCACGCTCGCCGCCACCGCCGAGCGCCTTGCCGAGGCACGCGCGGCGCTGGCGCATCACGCATGGGAGCGGGCCCGCACCCTGGCCACGGTGGAGGCGGGCGATCTTATGCTCGCCCGCGCGGGCCTTGACGCCCTGCCGGACGAGACCGCGCGGCGGCTTCTGGTCGCGGGGCTGCGCTGGCTCACGGGCGCGCCCTACCCGCCGCGTGGCATGGCGATGAGCGATTTCCTGCGCGCCGCGCGCGACGGCCGGCGGATGACGCTCCAAGGCTCGGTCCTGAGCGCCGATGCGACGCATCTCCGCCTCGGCCGCGAATATCGCGCCGTGGCCCGCTGTCGCACCCCGGCAGACGGTCTGTGGGACGGGCGCTGGCGCGCTCATGGCGAGGGGCGCGCCGAGATCGCGGCCCTTGGCCCGGAAGGACTTGCCGCCTGTCCGGACTGGCGCGCGGGCGGCCTGCCCCATGCCAGCGCGCTCGCGGCACCGGGCCTCTGGCGGGACGGCCGCCTCATCGCCGCACCGCTCCACGGCTGGCCGAACGGCTGGCGGCTGGAGCTCGTGCGCGCCCTGCCCGCCTGGCTCGACACGCTCATCTCTCATTGAACCCGCCCCGGCGATCTCTATTTAACTGTCAGGCCCCCCGTGCTAAGGGCTACAGAACTTCATTTGGGAGACCTCTCTTGGGCAACGCGCGCAACATCGCCTTCTGGCTGATCCTGTTCCTGCTGATCCTGGCGCTCTTCAACCTGTTCAGCGGATCGGGCAACACGCTCCAGAGCCGCTCGGTGCCCTATTCCGAATTCGTCGCCGCCGTCGAAGGCGGCGAGGTGAACCAGGTCACGCTCGACGGCGAAACGATCCGCTATCGCGGGACCGACGGAAAGGATTACACCACGGTGCGCCCCGAGGATGCCGAGATCACCCAGCAACTGATCGACAAGGGCATCCCCGTGCGCGCCGAGAGCCAGCAGGAATCGGGATTTCAGTCCTTCCTCGTCTCACTCTTGCCCTTCCTGCTGCTGATCGGCGTCTGGATCTATTTCATGAACCGGATGCAGGGCGGCGGGCGCGGCGGGGCCATGGGTTTTGGCAAGAGCCGCGCCAAGCTTCTGACCGAGAAACACGGTCGCGTGACCTTCGACGACGTGGCCGGCATCGACGAGGCCAAGGAAGAGCTGGAAGAGATCGTGGAATTCCTGCGCAACCCGCAGAAATTCTCTCGCCTGGGCGGCAAGATCCCCAAGGGCGCGCTGCTGGTGGGCCCTCCGGGCACCGGCAAGACGCTGCTCGCGCGCGCCATCGCCGGTGAGGCGGGCGTGCCGTTCTTCACCATCTCGGGCTCCGATTTCGTGGAGATGTTCGTGGGCGTCGGCGCCAGCCGCGTGCGCGACATGTTCGAGCAGGCCAA
>MDTD01120848.1_pt1 | contig 10502 bp, 11 predicted proteins | sample 811221 | NCBI WGS metagenome assembly MDTD01 (sample SAMN05326646, study PRJNA326480) | marine metagenome | isolation source: seawater | place: Pacific Ocean: South West | collected 2011
AGGTTTTGGATTTCCAGCCTTTGCAGTAGACACTCACATTCATAGGCTCGCACAAAGATGGGGGTTAACAAACGGAAAAAATGTTATCCAAACTGAAAAAGACTTAAAAAGAATTTTCCCAAGAAGAACCTGGTCCAAACTTCATCTTCAAATAATTTTCTATGGAAGAGAATATTGTCAGGCTAGAGAATGTTATGGTCTAAAATGTAAAATATGTACTAGTTGCTATCCAAATAGAAAAAAACCTGTTATTACCAAAAAAGCTTAATATGAAAATTTTAGGAATAGGAAACGCCATTGTTGATGTCATATGTAAAGTTGATGACAAATTCCTTATAAAACACAATCTAACAAAAAGCACAATGAAACTTATTTTTGATGAGAATGAATTTAAGAATTTACTTAAAACCCTCAAAATTGAGAAAACAGTCTCCGGAGGATCTGTTGCAAACTCTATAGTTGGTTTATCTCAACTTGGAAATAAAACAGGCTTTATTGGGAAAGTTTCGGATGATGAATTTGGTAGCAAATACGAAGAGGGACTAAAAAAAGAAAATGTACAATATTTTTATTCCAAGAAAAAAGAAGAGCTGCCTACTGGAACATGTTTGATATTAGTGACACCAGACTCGGAAAGGACAATGTGCACCTTTCTGGGAACCGCTGGAAAGATTAATGAAAATGATGTTAATTCTGATGTCATTAACAACAGTGAGCTAATTTTTTTAGAGGGATACTTATGGGATGAGGGAGAACCAAAAAAAGCTTTTGATAAAGCAATTAATACGGCAAACAAGGTTGCCATGTCTCTGTCTGACCAATTTTGTGTTGATAGACATAAACCTCACTTTTTAAATTTAGTACAAAATAACCTAGATATTACATTTGCTAATGAGCAAGAAATTATGTCATTAATTGAAGCAAAAGACTTTAAGGAAGTTATAAATTTCTCAAAAGAACTTAAAAAATTGATAGTTATTACAAGAGGAGACAAAGGATCAATTGCAGTAAAAGATGAAGAGATCTATGAATGTAGTGTTCAAAAAAACCTTAAGATTGTTGATCTTACAGGAGCAGGTGATCTTTTTGCTGCGGGATTTCTACATGGATATATTAATAAATTGTCAATTAGAGATAGTCTTGAAAAAGGGACTGAATTGTCCTCAAAAATAATACAAAAAATCGGTGCAAGATTTTAGAATTATTGTTTTTTTCTTTTAAAGCTACCCTTGCCTTTTTTTGGTCTCACTACTTTTGGTTTATATTTTTTTGTATAAAGATCTTTTATTAAAGGATTTTTTTTAATTAATCTGATAGCCATTTTTTTTACTAACTATAAATTCATTGTCATTAAAAGAATTAGAAATCTTTTTTCTTAACCTGTAAATGTGAGTTTCAACTGTATGCGTTTCCATATCAGATTGATAACTCCAAACTTTTTCTTGTAATTCCTCAATACCCACTGGTTTATTTTGTTTTGATAAATAAGTAATGGTGTTAATTTCTTTTTCAGTTAATTTAAGCTTTATATTATTAAAAAGCATCTCTCTAGAATTCAAATCAATGATATAATTTTTTAATTGAAATTTGGATTGGCTGTTAAATTGGATTTTTAAAAATTCAATATTAATCCTTTCAACTAACTTAAAAATATTGAGTGGTAGATTGTTTAGAATAAGCTGATTATTTAAATTTGAATAATTTTTATTTGATATAATTAAATAATTTTTAAAGATTTTTATTTTATCATTTAATGAGTTTTCTTTATCCACATAAGTAATTTCAAAATTTAAGTCTAAACTAAGTTCTTCAAGAATATCGTATAATGAGTTAAGTTTATATATTATTAAATTTTGAGTATTCATAGAGAGAGAATATGACAATTTTTGTAAAAAATAAACACACAGTTCAAGTAGATGATTTTCAATTTAAATGCTGCATAGGGAAAAAAGGATCAACTATTAATAAAAAAGAGGGAGATAAAAAAACTCCCAAAGGAACCTTTGAGATAGAGAATCTTTATTTTAGAAAAGATAGAATAAAAAAACCTTTTACGTCACTTAAATGTATAGAAATAAAAAAAAATATGGGATGGTGTGATGATATAAAATTCAAAAATCATTATAATAAACTTATTAAAATAAACAAAAATATAAAACATGAGAAACTTACAAGAAAGGATCATAAATATGATCTGCTAATTCCAATAAAATATAATTTTAAAAAAGCTATAACTAATAAAGGCAGTTGCATTTTTATTCATTTAACAAAAAATTTTAAGCCGACAGCTGGTTGTATCGCTTTAAGAGAAAAAGATTTTTTGATTATGCTAAAAATAATTAGAAAGAATTCAAAAATAAAAATTTTTTAATACCTTTGACCAAAAATATTAGATCCTATTCTTACATATGTTGAATGGTTTTTAACTGCTTGTAAATAATCTGAAGACATTCCCATGCTTAATTCTCTAAAGCCATATTCATTGTTTAGTTTGCTCATCTCTTTAAAATATTTTTCGGGATCATCGATAAGAGGTGGAATACACATTAAACCAATAACATCTAATTTAATATCATTACATAAAGAAACTAGTTTACTAATATCATTTTTATTAACACCTGATTTTTGATTTTCATCACCAATATTAACCTGCAGAAAAATTTTAATTTTTTTTTTTATTTTTGATTGTTCATCTGCAATTTTTTTAGCCAATTTTTCGCTGTCAACCGAATGAATGTAATCAAATATTTGGACAGCAAATTTAACTTTGTTAGTTTGTAGCCTGCCTATCATATGCAATTGAATTTCTTTATTATCTTTTTTAATTTCGGTCCACTTTTCAACAGCTTCCTGAACTTTATTTTCTCCATAATCAAGGTGGCCATAATTAATTAGAGGTAAAATCTTTTCAATTTCAAATGTCTTTGAGACAGCAATTACTTTTGTAAGTTTTTTAATGCCTAATTTATCTAAATAATCTTTGATATTATTTTGTATGTTTAATAAATTTTTTACAGTGTTATGCATATAAATATGATGAGAAAGTATTACTTTATTAACAAATTTGAAACAATTAATATTGATAAACAAGATAAAGAAACAGTAATTATTTACAGAAATTATTCCTCTAAAATACCGTGCGAAAAGCTTATATTAAAAATAAAAAATTATTGTAAAAAAAAGGGAAACAAGTTTTACTTATCTAACAATATCAAGCTAGCAATTAAACTTAATTTAGACGGTGTTTACATACCTTCTTTTAATAAATCTACTATACATTTATCCTACTCATTTAAAAAAAATTTTAATATTGTTGGATCTGCTCATAATTTGAAAGAAATAAGAATAAAAGAAAAACAAAAGGTTGATAAAATTTTTTTATCTTCTTTATTCAAAAAAAATAATAATTTCTTGGGTGTTAATAAATTTAAAGCTCTAGCTAAACTTACAAAAAAAAATACAGTGGCTTTAGGTGGAATTTCTAAAAATAACTTAAAAAAACTTTTGCTTTTTAAGAAATTAGAATTTGCGGGTATATCATATTTTGAATAAAAAAAAGGCCCCTTAAAAGGGGCCCTTTTAAATATTTGATCTAACTTAAATTAGAATGCAAATGATGCTTCTAAAGACCATTCTTCTCTATCAGAAGTAGCTGTAGTTGTATAATCTATATTATCAGCACTTTTCATAGTACCAGTAATAGTCATACCTCCAGCAGTGTAAGAAGCTGTTAGACCGCTAGTTTCTATATCTTGGTCAGACGCGTTGTCTGGTCTAGCGATTTCTTCAGTTCCGTATGATACAGAGATAGCATCAGACACTGTGTAAGATACTTCATAAGAAGTTACTTCTTGGTCAGTGTTTGCACCTGTTCCAGCACCATCATGCTCACTTTGTGAGTAAGCTACAGTTAATGGACCATAAGCATAAGACGCTTTGAAAGTTGTAGTATCAGACTCAGAACCAGCTGTTGAATCATCTTCACCAGTAGCATAGTCTAATGTTAAACCTTCAACACCTGTGTAAGAAATAGCGTATGCCATTGAAGACGCAGCGCTAGATCCTTTTGGTGTGTACGATGCTGTAAGACCAACACCATCCATGATTGAAGGCAACGTGTAAACTAGCATGTTGTCTGTACCCTTAGATGTTTTTGGGTCATTCGCTGTAGATACACCGAAACCAGAATCCCAAATATCACCAGCTGCAGTAGTATCAATTGCTGCTTGCGCAGAAGATCCACCTTCACCGTGGAACTTTAAAGTTCCTAGTTCATCAGAACTGATTGATACCGAGTGACTGTCAAACGGTGCACCAGTACCAACAGTTTGTGTACCTGAACCAATAACAGTCGCAGTGTCATCACCTTGGTCTAATACGAAAGAAATAGATACATTTAATCCATTGTCTAACTCACCAGAACCACTGAATGTTAATTGGTTACCCATTGAGTAAGCTTTACCAGAGTTTGCGGCACCGCCATCAACGTGTCTAACTTTCATACTAGCAGAACCAGCAACAGTAACTTCACCAGCGTAAGCTGATGCAGCAACCAATGAACCTGCTAATGCAGTTAAACCTACTTTTTTAAAATTGTTCATATTAATTACTCCTTTAATTGAATTGTTATTATTAATAATAAACGCAGTATAAATAACACCTAAGTAAATTCAGATTTTGTAAAAAAGCCTTATATGTTTAATTTATGATAAAGTGTTGCATTTATGCATCATTATTAACTATAAATCCCTTTATTTTTAGATATTTTTCCAAAATACTGTATAAAATAAGTCGTTTCACAATTTTTTTATGATTTTACTCAATTTTATTAAAAATACTATTTTTGTTGTTTTTTTTGCTTTTGCTCTTAGCGCTTGTAATGGGAAATTACCTGGTGCTGATGCAAGAAAATATCCAAAGGATCCTGCTAAAAGGGTAGCAAAAAATCTTGAAGAAGGAAGAGGGTTCAGGCTTAACGAAAGTATAAAAAAGGGTTTTGGTGGCGGTGTAGGAGTTTTTGACTTTGCAAGCTCAAATGAACTTTGGAGAGCTTCCCTAGATACAATTGATTTCATGCCGCTTTCGTCTGTAAATTACAGCGGTGGAATAATAATAACTGATTGGTATTCTGAAAATAAAAATCAAAATGAAAGTATCAAAATTTCTATACGTTTTCTCACAAATGAAATCAGATCAGACTCACTAGACATTAAAGTTTTTAGCAGAGAATGTTTTGAGCTGTCGAATAACTGTATTATAAAAGAAGTAGATGGTGTAATAATCCCAGAACTAAAAAGAAAAATTTTAAAAACAGCTGCACTTTACAAAAAAAAAAGAGAACAAGAAGATAAAAAATAATTTTGAAAAGTTGTGGAAAGATATAATTTTAAAACAATAGAAGGAAAGTGGCAACAGTACTGGGAGACAAATAAAACTTTTTCAACTAAGATTAATAAAAATAAAAAAAAATTCTATTGTCTTGAAATGTTTCCTTACCCATCTGGGAAAATTCACATGGGTCACGTCAGAAACTACACTATAGGAGATGTATTAGCTAGATTTAAGTCACTCCAAAACTTTAATGTTCTTCATCCAATGGGGTGGGATTCGTTTGGAATGCCAGCAGAAAACGCAGCTAGACAAAATAACCTTAGTCCAAAATCTTGGACTGAGTCAAATATAGCTACAATGAAAAACCAGCTTAAAAAACTTGGTTTATCAATAGATTGGGATAGAGAGATATCAACATGCACACCTGAGTATTATAAACATCAACAGATGTTTTTTTTAGAGCTCTATGACAAAGGTTTAGTTTATAGAAAAGAAGAATACGTAAATTGGGATCCTGTAGATCAAACAGTTTTGGCTAATGAGCAAGTAATTGATGGTAAAGGGTGGAGATCTGGAGCTATTGTAGAAAGAAAAAAATTAAATCAATGGTTTTTTAACATAAATAAATTTTCAGAGGAATTATTGAACGATTTAGAGACACTTAATTTGTGGCCTAATAAAGTTAAAACAATGCAAAAAAATTGGATTGGAAAATCTTTTGGTTGTGAGATCAAATTTGAAATAGAGTCCTCTAAGCAAATTAAGGAAATTAAATGTTTCACGACTAGACCAGATACTTTGTTTGGTATGTCTTTTTTGGCACTCTCTGTAGATCATCCATTATCAAAATATTATATAAATGATAAAGAATTTATTAAGTTTAAAAAAAAATGCTCAATTACTGGCACTACTGAAGAGTCAATTGCCAATGCAGAAAAAATTGGTTTTAAAACTGACTTAATTGCTATTAACCCATTAGATAATAAAAAAAAAGTGCCTGTATATTTTGCAAATTTTGTTTTGATGGATTATGGGTTGGGTGCTGTCTTTGGTTGTCCGGCACATGATCAAAGAGATTTAGATTTTGCTATTAAATACAATTTAGAAATCAATACTGTTGTATCTCCAGAGAAAAATAAAAAAGATTTTCAAATAACTGACGAGGCATATGTTGGTCCAGGTTTTATTTGTAATTCATTTTTTTTGAATGGACTAAAAGCACCGGATGAGTCAATTACAAGGACTATTGAATATCTTGAAAAAAATAATTTGGGCCAAAAGAAAATAAATTTTAGACTAAAGGATTGGGGTGTATCAAGACAAAGATATTGGGGATGTCCTATACCAATTGTTTATGATGAAAAAAATACCCCAAAAAAAATCCCTTTGGATATGTTACCTGTAAAATTACCAGAAATAGAATATTTGGAACAGACAGGTAATCCACTTGATAAAATTGAAGAATGGAAAAAAATAGAAATAGATGAGAAAACTTTTACGAGAGAAACTGATACTCTTGATACTTTTGTTGACTCTTCTTGGTATTTTTTAAGATTTTGTTCACCATCAGAAAAAGATTATGGCATAAATTATGATGAAGTAAATTATTGGATGCCTGTAGATCAATACATTGGTGGTGTTGAGCACGCAATATTACATTTGCTTTATTCAAGATTCTTTATGCGAGCTTTGTCTTTTGACAATAAAAAATTAAAAATTAAAGAACCATTTAAAGGTTTATTTACCCAAGGAATGGTATGTCATGAGACATATAAAGATGAAAAAGATAATTGGGTAAGTCCAGATGAAATAATAACTATTGAAGGTAACAAATATTTAAAAAATAATAATTCAATAAAAGTTAAAATTGGGCCTTCAGAGGCTATGTCAAAATCTAAAAGGAATACTATTGATCCAGAAAAAATAGTAAGTGATTACGGTGCTGACTCTGTCAGATTATTTATTTTATCAGACAGTCCTCCAGAAAAGGATGTGCAATGGTCTAACCAAGGCATAGAAGCCTCATATAAATTTTTACAGAAATTGTGGAATTTACATCAAAGGATAAAAACGAAAATTGAAGGAACATCCGAAGGCACGGAACATAAGGACTTAGATAAATTTACAAATCAATTTATTAAAAATTTCTCGAAGAATTTAGAAAACTTTAGCTACAACGTTATAATAGCAAACCTTCATCAAATGCACTCTTTTTTGATTAAAGAAATTGATAAAAATTTAAGCACAGAAAAATTAAGAAAAAATTACACTAAAATATTAACTTGTATGATGCCAGTAATTCCACATTTTACAAGCGAGTGTTTAAAAGAGATAGAAATTAAGATAGAAGAGATAAGCTGGCCATCATTTGACGAAAGTCTAATACTTGAGGAAAAAATTAATTTAGTAGTGCAAATTAATGGTAAAAAAAGAGCATTATTAAATATTAAAAGAGATCTTGAAGAAGAAAAAATTTTAGAGGAAATTAAGAAGGATAAAAATCTTTTAAAATATATAGAAAATATCTCAATTAAGAAAAAAATATTTATACCTAATAAGCTAATTAATATTATAATTTGAAATAAAGATAATGCTAAAGAAAATTATTATTTTGTTGTCGTTAATGCTTTTAATTGGATGTGGATATGCCCCAATTCATAGCTTGAAAAATAATAAAGAAATTAAAATAAAAGAAATTAAATTTAATTACGGTGATAGGCAGCTAAATATTTATTTAGAAAGAAAATTGAGACCTTTTTTATCAAATGAATCTAAAAGTTTATATGAATTGATTGTCAACACAAAATATGAAAAAAATACAATTGCAAAAGATACAACCGGTGCTCCTTCAAAATACCAATTAAAAGCAACAGTCGAGTTTTTAATAAAATTTAATGGCAAAACAAAAATACTTAAATTTATAGAAGTCTTTAATATGGATCATTCAAATGATGATTATGAAAATAGAGTATATGAGGACGCTATTAGACAAAATTTTGCAAATTCAATTTCTCAAAAACTTATAAGTAATCTTGCTCAATCATTATGATTCTAAAATCATACGAATTAAAAAAACTTGATCTTGATAAACAGAAAATAATACTTTTTTTTGGAAAAAATGAAGGGCATAAATCGATTACAATAGGTCAATTAATTAAAAAAGACTGTGAAATTAACAAATATGATGAAAAAGAATTTATCGAAAGACAAGATTTTATAATTGAAGATATTTTATCACAATCACTTTTTCATAATAAAAAAACGATTATTATTAATAGAGCTACCGACAAAATATTAAAAGTTATAGAATTAATTTACTCTAAAAATTTAGATAATACATATATCTTGATTAACGCTGGGAATTTGGAAAAAAAATCAAAATTAAGATCTTTTTTTGAAAAAGAAAAAAAACTTACATGTGTTGTGTTTTATGAAGATTCAAATCAAACACTTTTAAAAATTGCGTACGATTTTTTAAGAGAAAAAGGAATTAGTATAGCAGCGACAAATATAAATTTAATTATAGATAGGAGTAATGGAGACAGACAAAATTTAATTAATGAATTAGAAAAAGTAGAAAATTTTTGTTTTAATGGAAATAAAATTTCATCAGAAAGTATAATTAAATTAACTAATTTGACAGAAAATTACAACATATCAGAACTTATAAATTACTGTCTAGTAAAAAATAAAAAGAAAACAATTCATATTTTAAATGAAAATAATTTTAGTAATGATGATGGTATATCAATAATTAGAGCGCTTCTTTCTAAGTTAAAAAAATTGTTAACACTGTCCAGAGAATTCAAAAAAAATAAAGATATAGATCTTACTATAGTATCTGCTAAACCACCTATTTTTTGGAAAGATAAAGAAATAACAAAACAACAAATCCTCAAATGGAGTCCAGAAGAAATTAAACAAACAATGTACGAATTAAACAAAATAGAATTAATTGTTAAAAAGAATATAAATAGGTCTATGAACCATGTAAACGATTTTGTAATAGACCAATCAACTTTAAAAGTTAGTAGTTAAATTTTATAATATCAATTATCTTATTTAATTGATCTAAATCTTTATATTCAAAACTTATCTTACCCTTATTTTTCTTATTGTTTTGTATATCGACATTTAGGCCAATTTTGTTTGATATGGATAACTCTAAGGCAATAATATTTGAATCTTTAATATTATGCGATTTTATTTTTTTATTTTTGAAGATTTTAACAAAATTTTCAGCTTGTCTTACAGATAGTTTCTTTTCTACAATTTTTGCTGCTACAAAACTTGCATTCTTTAACCCAACCAATATTTTAGCATGACCTGCTGTTATTTTTTGAATTTCAATTAATTTAATTACATCTTCAGGCAAAGTTAAAAGTCTTAATATATTTGTGATATGACTTCTACTTTTACCGATAAATTTTGAAACTTTTTCTTGATCATATGAAAAATCATCTATTAGTCTTTTATAGCCTTGTGCTTCCTCAAGTGGGTTAAGATCGTGCCTCTGAACATTTTCAACAATTGCAAATTCCAGTGATTTTAAATCATCAGCTTCGGTAATTATTATTGGAACATTATGAAGCCCAGCCCTTTGAGCAGCAAGCCATCTTCTTTCACCTGCTATTATTTCAAACTTAGAAATATCCTGAGATGATTTCCTAACGATGATCGGTTGGATCATTCCTCTTTCCTTAATAGACTTAGTTAAATCTTCCAAATTATTCTCATCAAAAATTTTTCTTGGCTGATATTTGTTTGGAACTAAATCACTGATTGATACTTGATTTTTTGGAGGCTCTACTTTTGTTTCGCCTATTAAAGATGATAATCCTCGACCTAAACCTTTTTTAATTTTATCCATTAAGCAGCACTCCCTATTGTTGTCTCTTGATGCATAAACTCATCAGTAAAACTAAAATATGATTTACTACCAGGACAAGTACTGTCATAAATCAAAACTGGCATACCATGCGATGGGGCCTCGGACAATCTGACATTTCTTGGTATCACTGTTGAATAAACTTTGTCACTAAAATAATCTCTTGCTTCTTTTTCGACTTGAGAGGAGAGCTTATTTCTTTTGTCATACATTGTTAAAAGTATACCTCTTATTTTCAAATCTGGATTCAAGCTTACTTTTATTCTTTCAATCGTTTTCATAA
>MDTD01157108.1_pt1 | contig 10502 bp, 8 predicted proteins | sample 811221 | NCBI WGS metagenome assembly MDTD01 (sample SAMN05326646, study PRJNA326480) | marine metagenome | isolation source: seawater | place: Pacific Ocean: South West | collected 2011
ATGATAAAGTCGCCAATCACAAAAGGCTTATCCAAGACAATTGAAAGCGATGCAAACAGGTCGCCCAAAATATTTTGCAACGCCAAGGCCACCGCAATCCCACCGATTCCCAAGCCGGCAAATAATGCAGTCACATCGTAACCTAAATTATCGACCACCAAGAGTAACGCGACTGACCAAATGACTAAGCGCACCAAAAAGGAGACGCCTTGCACTACAGAGACTGCGCCTGGGTTCTCATCGCGACGTGCATCCGTGTAAAAGGTAATATAGGTGGACACCATACGATTGGCCCAAATCGCCGCCTGTAAGACCACAGCAATCAATAGGGCGAAATCCAAATACATGTCGAACTCTCCACTATCCAAGAAGCGAGCACCGCCCCATACTGCTGCCGTAAACAAAACAAAACTTTTAGTCGATTCCAGCGCAGAAGCGAGCAGATCGTCGGCAATCGTAGAAGTTCTTTTGCTCAAGCTACTGATCCGCCGCTTGAGTACTCCAAAGAGCAATTTTAAGCTAAGAAAAAGCACAAAAATCGTTCCAAGTGCATAGATCCAATGGTCAAGCCCATTGCCTGCGATTTCTATGTGATAGATTTTGTCTAACCAAACTGTCATAGAGCAGCAAGTAGCACAGACTGGGCCGCTCTGTCAAAAAATGGAGACAATTAGCCAGATGCTGCTCAAACAGCCCGAACGAGCCTCAATTATAGTCGTTGACAGACGGAAATGATTGCTCCTTAAATGCAACCATAGCGAACAGCATACGATGTCTAAGGTGTTCTCCACCGACAATCCGTATTAAATCCCGACTGGTAGTCGGACTTTCCGCTCCGACGCTAGACCTCCTTCGCGCCAGAACTCAAACTTGCGCCAAAGATCCGCACTCTTGCGATACTTCTCTTTTAATTAATCTACTACGTACCGAAACGCCGACACATGAGCCAAGATAATTCATCGACGGAAACACCTGCGCCTACCGAAGAAGCAGTCGCCCCAGCGACGCCTAAACAGGAAAAAGCTCAGCAGAATAAGCAGCCTTCAAAGGAGAAGCCACAAGTCAAGGAAGTGGCGGTTTCGGGCATTTTAGAAATCTTAGAAAACAAGACCGGTCAGCTAATCGACCCTTCGCGTAACGGTAAGACAAAGCCTGACGATCCTTTTGTGCCACGCGAATTAATCAAACGCTTCAAGCTCAAGCAGGGAAGCTTTATCGAAGGCAATGCTCATCTGAATGACCGTTTTCCTAATCCCAAAGTACGCTTCATTGAGAAAGTCGATGGCGCTGAACTCGAAGAGCGCAAAGGTCGTTATACTTTCCAACAAATGGTCTCCATCGCACCCGACGAACAAATCCGGCTCGAAGCCAAAGATGGACGTGTCACCACGCGCATCATGGATCTATTTTGCCCCATCGGTAAGGGCACCCGTGGTCTAATCGTCGCCCCACCACGCACAGGTAAAACAACACTGCTACACGACATCGCACATGGCGTGATCGAAAACCACCCCGAGTGCCACTGCCTAGTGCTGCTGGTCGATGAGCGGCCGGAAGAAGTCACTGATTTTAAGCGTAGTGTGAACGCGGAGATCTACGCATCCTCCAACGACGAGGATCTCAAAAATCACCTTCGCATCGCAGAAATCACCATTGAGCGTGCTAAAAGATTAGTGGAAGCTGGTAAAGACGTCGTGCTGCTGCTCGATTCCATCACTCGCCTCGCACGCGCCTACAATGCCGCCTCGGGCAAAGGGGGCCGCACGATGACTGGTGGCCTCGATGTGCGCGCGCTGGAAAAACCACGTCAAATTTTCTCTGCCGCACGTAATTGCGAAGAAGGCGGCAGCCTCACCATAATTGCGACCGCGCTGATCGAGACTGGTAGCAAAATGGACGAGCTGATCTTTCAGGAATTCAAAGGCACGGGTAACATGGAAATGGTGCTCGATCGCAAGGCAGCCGAGCTCCGCCTATGGCCTGCGATCAACTTGAACGCCTCTGGCACGCGCAAGGAAGAGCTCCTACTCTCAGGCAAATACCTGGAAGGTGCCCAATTCCTACGTCGCGCATTAGCAGGTCAAAAGATCGAAGACGCTGCCGAGCTCATGATCGACCGCTTCCAACAGACCAAAACAAACGACGAGTTTTTGAAGCTGCTACAGCGCTAATGGGTGCATGCAAACAGTCTATTGTACTGTTGAACTGCGTTTTATTTTTAAAAGTTAAGAATTTGTTAATGATCTAGGCGTTTTCACCTAGAAATACCCAAATCTTAACTCATACACATCATGAAAAAAACCATTCTCTTCGCCTCCAGCTTGTTGGCTGCGATTTCACTCAATGCGGCAACAGGCTTCTTCGGAACAACTTCGATTACTGTAGACGGTGACACCTTAGACACTGCATCCCTCACATCATTTGGCAATATCGACCAATCGACAGTTTTCCAGATTCAAGGCTTCAACTTGAACACATTTGAAGACAATGGATCTGAAATCACTCACATGACTATGCATTGGACTGTGGACGGCTTCGACAATACGCACCAAATCCAGCTGACTCCTGCGCCTGCTAAAGTTGGTAATGATCGCAACTGGGTCATCACCTCCTCCACCCAAGACCTAGTCACCAACAATGGTATCGGCGCCCTAGCACAAGGCTCTCACACCTTTGCAGCCTACTTCGAAGGCTACACAAATGGTGTAGACACAGCGGGTAACATCTTCTTAAACAACGGCGGATTCGACTATACCGCCGACTTTACCATTGTTCCAGAGCCAGGCACCTACGCCTTGATCGCTGGTTGTTTAGGCCTCGCCTTTGTTGCGCTTAAACGCCGCAGCGCATAGATAGAATTAATAGCTCAATAAGCCCGAACGAAAGCCGTTGCTACGATTGCAACGGCTTTTTACTTTAACAGCGCGTGTCTGACGCCCCCTCAGCATCCGTCCCCTTTTGAGACAGTAAAAAAGCGTCAATCGCTTGACGTGTCGGAATAGAGCTCTGAGCACCGAGCTGAGTCACCGCCAGTGCGGAGGCAGCCGATGCAAAGCGTCCCGCGTTGGGGAGCGACTGGCCCTCTCCGAGTGCCAACGCAAGCGCCCCGCAAAAGGTATCACCAGCCGCCGTGGCATCCACCGCATCGACTTCAAAGGCTTGAGCAAATGTACCATCCGTGACCGTTTCACCCGGACTGGGCAAATGCTCCATTTGCATGATGTAATCAATATTCGCGCTACCAATGACTGTAATCTTAGGGCTCATTCTCTTTTAGTATGATAAAGCTCAAGATAGTAAAGACACGAACAGTCTATCTGAACCAGGCGAATAAAATCATGCCAGAGTTTATAAGCCCGCACGCGAAATACGTGTAAATAGGTCAGTAAAAATCGGATCACGCCGCACTTGCATTGCGCTACGAATCTCTGTGCGTCCTTCAACTTGCTGCCATGTGCCATCTGCTCGCAGGGCCGGCATGCCTGCCACCGCACTCGGGACGAAATCTGGATTCACCAACCAAGCCACGACTGCGATATCCCAGATAACTTTCGTCCATGCGCCCTCGTGCTCCCGATAGTCTTGGAATATTTTGCAGAGGTATTCCGCCAGCGGACCTTTGCCCGACAGATAATACTCCAGCTCATAAGGTGAGATTTGCAGATGATCCGCAACAGGGACGCAAGGCACACGAAAAAGAGCACAATTCGAGTCCAGCAAGGCTTGAACCGCAGGGATGTCTTGCTGAAAGTTAAACGCCCGATTGTGTGGCCAGTAATCAGCATGCCCGCCCAACCACAGTACGACGATATTATCGATAATGTCCGGCGCCAACAATAAGGCAGTAGCCACATTAGTGATGGCTGCGATTGCCATGACGTAAAGCGGGCCTTTATCACGCTGCCGTGCACGCTCAATCAGATCCTGCACCGCAGCCGTTAACACAGGCTCGGCTTGATCAGCTAAAAAAGCTTCGGATCCTCGAAAAATCGGCATACAATCCGTAGACTTCATCAATTCAAGGATGCGTTGAATTTCGTCGTAGCTTTTCTCCATACCATCCGCGGCACTTTGCGAGCGATTGTTCAAAAATGGTGCAGCATAAATCGCTTCCAATTCGATACTCTCTGGAGCTAGCATGGCATAAACGATCGCAAACTGATCATCAATTTCGTTATACGCATCGGTATCCAACACCGCGCGCACGCGCCCAGTGGGCAGTTCAAGTAAAGTGGCTCGTTCCATCCTTATTATTTGTAAAGTAATCAACTGCTTAAAACACACAAAGAAGCCTAATCAGCTAGAAAAGAAAGTGCTCGTCTAACAAGTGCCATGCAGTGCAATTAGTTGCGCAGAACCGCATCCGAAGCCTGATCAGAATCGAAAAAATGTGTCGTCACTGGTCCATTTCACAAACGCAGCAGTACTGCGTTATAGGCGTGCCTAGCTTCCCTTCGATAAATAGACGTAATCAGATTTAAACCAATCATCGGCAGACAAGCGCAAGTCTTCTCTTTGACCGCGACCATAAACTTTGAGCTTACGCCCATCCAGGGCTTCATCGGCATAATTCTCAAACCACGTCTGCATCTGAACACGTAATTCTTCCGCCATCGGATGACTGGCGGCCGGCGCCAACAAATTACTTGTTTCATCGGGATCTTGGCATAAATCGTAGAGCTCATTCGGCCCTTCTTGATAGCGATGTACATACTTCCAACGACTTGTTCGAATCATTTGCACGGCCCCATATTCATCGAAGACGAACAAGGGTGCATTGGTAGATCGGGCACCGAATCGAACGCACAGTCATTGAAATAAGGATCAAAAAACTCCGGCGGATGTTCTTCCCGCTCCCATGGGCTATGTGGCGCAGTGTAATGAACACCCAAGTAAAAGGGCTTCTGCGTATCGCGAACAGCTAAGAATTCAAGCGCATGCTCCGTGATCACATTAGTCACATAAGGAGGTTCATGTATCTCAGCGCCTTCGCGAATCATCGGCGCATTATAGTAAGGTCCACCACCACGCGCATGCACACGCCAATAGTGATGTCCGGCATGTAACTCCACTGCATTGCCTAAGTGCCACTTTCCAGACAAGGCACATTCATAACCATTTCGCGCAAGAATTTCTGTATAGGTTTCACGCGAATCAAGGTAATCAATAATTGCCCCATCAGAGGACTCGCTAGGCGAATTCCCCCGACAAATCCAATCATGCACTCCATGTTGTGAGGGAATCATGCCCGTCAACAACGAGGCCCGTGCAGGCGAACAAACGGGAGAGACACAAAAAGCATTCTCCATGCGCATGCCACGCGCAGCAATACGATCCAAGTTCGGAGTGCGGACTTCAGAATTCCCCGCACAAGCCATGGCCCAAGCGCCCATGTCGTCGGCGAGTATAAACAGAACATTTGGTTTCTTCGTATTCGGGGGCATACAAGTATTTTTCTAATGGAACAGCTCAAGCAATTGGCTACGTCAAAGGAAAACCAAGCGGTAAAAAACAACGGCTGGCACCTTAAAAAAGCAAACGCAATACCCTTATTGCAAGTGATCCATTGAATTGGGCTGCAAGACTATAATCCACGATGATGTTTGGCAAAGCACTTCGTATCAAAGTGGATTAAGTTCAAAGTAGCGACAGGAAGCCGATTGCAAAAATCGTCATTCCGAGTGCCGGCATCCACTGTCGTCAGCTTAAAGAAACTGTCGCCTAAAACTGAATACAAACTACCTCAAGCAGCTCGATCGGCATAACACATGCTCACAACTGTGTCCTCAATTAAGGCCAGACACGCATGACTATGAAAAAAAGCACACCTTTCAGCCACATTAAGTTCAGCTGCTGCACACTCTTATGCTGCCTCGTGGCATTTCCGACCAGCAATGCAAATGAAGTGAAGAACAAACTACAGGCATCCATCGACCGCGATGCAGAAGAAAGCATCGAAATCGCGCAAACTATTTGGGATTTAGCTGAGCTGGGCTACCAAGAATTTGAAAGCTCTAAGTTGCTACAACAAAAGGCAAAAGAGGCAGGGTTCACAGTCGAGACAGCCGTGGCCGACATTCCCACAGCCTTCGTTGCGAGTTATGGCTCGGGCCAACCGACCATCGGCATACTAGGCGAATTCGATGCGCTACCTGGGCTCTCTCAAAAGGTCTCGCAGCACCGCGAGGCACATATCAAGGGGGGCGCGGGGCATGCCTGCGGTCACAATCTGTTCGCAGCGGGCTCTTGGGCTGCCGCTAAAGCGATCAAAGAACAAATTGCCAATGGCACGCTCTCCGGCACCATACGCTTCTATGGAACACCTGCGGAAGAAGGCGGCGCGGGCAAAGTATATATGGCACGCTCAGGAGTATTCGACGATGTCGATGTCATGCTACACTGGCATCCAGCTGGTTTTAATGATGCATCCCCCCGCTCAACCAATGCAAATAAAGGGGCTAAATTTCGTTTTCATGGCATTCCCGCTCATGCGGCCTTATCGCCAGAAAAAGGGCGTTCAGCCTTGGACGCAGTCGAGGCGATGAATTTCATGGCAAACCTGATGCGTGAGCACGTGCCGGAATCATCGCGCATTCACTACGTGATTACTCAGGGCGGCGAAGCACCCAATGTCGTACCCGAGTTCGCCGAAGTCTTTTACTACATCCGGCATCCTGACTTCAAAACCGTACAAGAGTTATTTGACCGCCTGGTGCTGACTGCTCAAGCCGCGGCCATGGGCACCGAAACCAAGATGGATTTTGAGGTGATCAATGGCTCCTACAATATATTACCCAACACCACCCTATCGCAGATCACCTACAACAATCTAGTCGAAGTCGGTGGAGTGACTTACAATGCCGATGAGCAAAAGTTCGCCGAAGAGCTCTACACGACGCTTTATAAACCTGACGCGAAGCTCGGCTCACAAGAGCAGATCAGACCCTTCGTTCCGTCCGCAGGTCGTGCTTCCAGTGATGTGGGCGACGTCTCCTGGCAAGTACCCACAGCTGGGCTAACGACAGCCTGCCTCATTCCAGGCTCTTACCTCCACACTTGGCAAGCCGTAGCAGCTGGTGGCTCTAGTATCGCTCACAAAGGCATGCTCAATGCGTCCAAAGTGCTCGCAATGACCGCGGCCGAACTCATGCAAAACCCGGATTTGATCGCAGCCGCACGCGAAGAATGGGAGGCAGATCACGGCGAAGACTTTAAATATGTGCCACTATTGGGAGACCGAAATCCTCCACTCGACTACCGTAAATAAGCGAGCATTCAGACCTTCAGAACGATCATGCAGAACGGCTCTGCGAGGCGCGACGAAGCGCATCCTTGAGCTCAATAATCTCCACAGGCTTGCGGATATAGTCGTTCATACCCGCGGCGAGACACTTTTCACGATCCTCATTCATCGCATATGCAGTCACGGCAATGATATACTGATCATCTTTCTCTATTTTCTCGGCACCGCTGCGGATAGCTTGAGTCAACTCGAGACCACTCAGGCCTGGCAAGCGCACATCCATCAGCACCGCATCATAGGCACGATGCTTCAATTGCTCTAAAGCATCTTCGCCTGATTCAACAACATTCGGGCGATAACCAAGCATTTCGAGCAACTCACGAATCACCCAACGATTGTCCTTGTCGTCTTCACACAGAAGGAGACGCAAGGGATAGGTGGCAGCGAAGCTCACTTCTAAACTATCGTCGCTCTCGTTTGCAGTATCGAAGGGCACTCGCGTGCGCACTTCATGATCAGTCCGCAACAATTGAATCTCAAAATGAAATTGACTGCCAACCCCCACCTCACTTTCCACCCAAATCCTGCCATCCATTCGTTCGATCAAGCGCTTTGAAATAATTAAGCCGAGACCGCTACCACCATACACTCGTGTAGTGGAAGAATCGACTTGGCTAAAAGCTCGAAAGAGTCGCTCGAATTTGTCTTTAGCTATGCCACAACCAGTATCTTTAACCTCAAAATGCAATCGATCATAAGACAAATCCTCCCCCGAAGGTTGCACCTCAATTCGTATGATGATCTCACCTGATTCGGTAAATTTAACTGCATTATTCGCAAGGTTTAAGAGTACCTGCCGAATGCGGTGCGCATCTCCAAGGTAAGTTTCCTGTACCGCGTCATCAATGTCATAATCAACTTTGATCCCCTTACTTTTCGCAGTCACTAAAATGCTTTCAAGCGACTCGCAAACCACCTGCTCCAGATCGAAATCGCCCGTCTCTAGCTCCAGTGCGCGTGACTCTATTTTAGAGTAATCTAAGATATTGTTGATTAGATCTAACAAAGCACGACCACTACGCTTGATGATAGCAGCATGCTCGCTCTGCACCTCTGAGAGATCTGTTTGCGCCAGCAAGTCAGTATAACCGACGATCGCATTCATCGGCGTCCGAATTTCATGACTCATAATTGCAAGAAACTCACCTTTGGCCGAACTTGCTGCATCCGCAGTTTCCTTCGCAGCACGCAACAATTTTTCCTGCTCCCGGATCAGGATCAAGCCCGACAAACTAGTCGACAACACCCGGACTGCATAAATTTCGCCATCACTCCATTCATGCGCACGACTACAATGATCCACTCCAAAGAAGCCGTAAAGTTTGCCCTCCATCCACATGGGCACCACCAACATAGACCGGCTATTGAAATGTCTCAAAATATCCATCGACTGACGCTCTTTGCGCAGACCATCAATTTGAATATGCCGCCCTGCCGCTAATATTTGATACCAACCAGGACAAAATTCCTCCAGAGGAGAATCTTGATAAAGCGACTCTCCCACCATCTTAGGAGAACTTTCATCCACACGCCACTCATGCTTGATACAGAAGCTTTGGAATGCCTCATGTGTGCGATCTGAAATCTCAAATATAAAACCACGCTCCACATCTAATGCCTGCCCAACTTCACGCATCGCAGCTTCCACAGCCTGACCGACGTCTTGAGTCGTCAACAGATTATTATTGGCACGTGCCGTCGCTCGTAAAATCCGATCTCGATCACGGATCGCAAGTTCCGCAACTTTTCGCTCACTAATATCATAAGCAACCCATACCACACTGGATGCTCCGCCAACAGAGCGACGCATAGGCGTCACACGTGCCTCGAAAACATGTGTCCCGACATCGGCTGACATCAACGAATACTCGTGCTTACGAATTTCGTTACTCAAAATAGTCTTCTCGATTGTATCTAAAAAACCACGACAAACCTCCGGCTCAAAAATATCAGCAATATTACGGCCAACCGCTCGCTCAGCCGACACGATGCGGTGATTCGCTTCAATACGGGCACTTCCAGCAAAGATATCGCGAATCTTTCCAGTTCTTGTTAAAACAAAGGCAATATCTGGAAGTGCTTCTGTAAATGCACTCAGGCGCGTTTCATTTTCCAGAATTTGTGACTCTCGCATCCGTAGCTCCGTCATCACGGCAGCCAAGCATATTGAAGTTGCCGAAACAATACCGACAAAAATCCAAACATTCGCAGGGCTCTGGCTCATACCATTCCCGGTCCCGGATAAAATAGCGACAATCTCCCATCCAGCCAGCAATGCCAATGCCAGCACACCCGCTGATGCGCCACGTAAGCCAAATCGAATAGCGGACCACGCCATGATCGGAAAAATCGCTAATTCCATAGGATAGAGCAAGGTATCCGTCGGCGCCCAATTTAGAAAAGTCACATGCCCAAAAGTCAACAAAGCCAAAAACCAGAGGCAAACTTCCACACCTTGATAGCCTGTAAGCCGAAAACCTGCAGGCTTAAACCATGTGAGTATAAAAGGTGTCACGATAATTGCACCCACTGCAGCAGAGAGCCAATTAGTGAGGAACAAATGCAAAAATTCGTCCCAAACTATCAGGTTCCAGGCTCGACTTAAAAATAAGGTCTGCACTAAGGCCCCCAACAAAGTGCTTAGCACCAGCCCAACAAAAATTACACACAGAGCATCACGTATACGTTCCATCTGCAACTCAACCTCCAGCAAAGCAAGGGCTCGATAAGCCAAGGCCGCTGTCAAGGTTACCGAAAATGGCATACTGAATAACAACAGATACTGCTGTTCTTCAAAAGCCGACGGCAGTAATGCACCGACAAATACGGCCGCCAGATAACGATACCCCCCAAGCAAAACGATGGCAATCGCGACGCCAAATACGGGCGCAATCTGCCGGATGTGATCACCAAAACGAAGATCGGCAAGTGCCACGGTAATCTGAGCAGCAAAAGCCACTGCGATTGCGGAGCACAAGAACTTCAGAGCAAAACGCAGGGTATGATTCTTCATTCAACAGGTCGGACGTATTCAAATACGACTATAAAATAATGCCAAACAAGGGGAACCTAAAAAGCTCTAAGATTCAGCCAAGAACACTCCACAACAAAACTAATTACGTTGCCACTCCCCAGACTGTGATTCGATCCAAACCCCCTTAGGAGATTTCTTACGAATCTGCTCGGCGCGCTTGCGTTG
>MDTD01170959.1_pt1 | contig 10501 bp, 5 predicted proteins | sample 811221 | NCBI WGS metagenome assembly MDTD01 (sample SAMN05326646, study PRJNA326480) | marine metagenome | isolation source: seawater | place: Pacific Ocean: South West | collected 2011
AAATATTGGAATCAAACCTTCTTTTGAACGTCAAAAAAAATTGCAAACCATCAGTCAAATTAATCATAGTATGCAAGAATTGTCTAGTAATATTAGTTATTTATATCAAGTTGATTTGTTCAATGGACTAATGTTAGATGGAAACATTGATAAAAAATATTTTCTTCAAGATGGGCTACACTTGAATAAACAAGGTTATGTAGTCTTAAATAAGCTATTAAATGCAGAGCTTAAAAGATTGAAAGTCTAATTTAAAACTATTCACAATAAAAGTACGCCACCAATCTATTTTAAATAAGTCAGTTAAGTTTTTTTCAAGAGTTTTTAAATTTCTTTATCATTTCAGAGAGGGTAAATCTAGTTAAAAAAAATCCCTCAAAACAGGCGTTCTGAGGGATAATATTAACCATAAACCAATTCAAAATAAATTTAAAGTGGTTATTAAATGTAATATTTATTTTCTAATTATAAAAGGTTAACTATTAGAAATAATAGATCTGGGTGCCCTTTAGTCAAGTTGTTGGATGTTTTGGGAGACAATAAGTCAGTAATCATCGTAATAGATATCTTTGATGGCAAAAAAAATTTTGGTTAAATTTTGGACTCTGACGAAAAAATATCTAAAGGCGTTTTGTCCCGTAGACTAGAGCTTTTGTAAAATTATCATACTATGAAATTTATTCAGGATCCCAATGATTAAAAGATAAAAATATATTATAAAACTGATAAAGGGATTGATCTTTTTCCAATTATTTAGGAGATTTTTTTTGTATTATACGAAATTTTAAAATAGTTATTCATCCGTGGGCTGAGATTTGGTTCAAAAATTTAGAGGAGTTGTCCTTTCAAGAAATTATTACCGAGCAGCAAAATAAATATTAAAAATCAGGTTAAGTATCATGAAATGATTTTTTTTTAACTTTATTAATTTAACAATTTACTTCAAACCAATTTAAAACTTTTTGCTATTCCAATGCAGTGGTTTTTTGATTTTTAATCAGTAAAGCAATATCCTCATTTAGCTGTTTCATTTCAAGTTTTAGTGTAGCATTATAGATTCCCCTTAAACGTAATTTTTTATCAACTAAAATTACGTGTTCGGTATGCAGAAATTCGCTACTATCCTTTGTGAAGCCCAAATTTTTTTCAGCAAAATAGGATTTTCGTGCTAACTGATAAATTTCATTTTTTTCGCCAGTTAATAGGTGCCAGTTTTTAGCAGTTATATCGTAACTTTTAGCAAATGACTCAAGTTTTGGTATTGAATCTATCCATGGCGTTACAGAGAAGGACATCATTAAAAACTCAGGATGATTTTTATAAGCATCTGAAACAATTTTTAAATTATTAGTCATTATTGGGCAAATGCTTGTGCAGCTAGTAAACATAAAATTCGCAATATGAATTTTACCTTTTAAATCTTTTTTTGAGAAATTATTTAGGTGATGACTCTTCAGCTTAAAATTAGCAATACTATGTGAAATTTTATTTTCAATTTCATTTACACTAGTTAGAAAATATGGAGTGAAATCTGGACTATTATAATAGGGTAAATCGGCTTGTTGATTCCTACAGCCTGAAAATAATATTATGGCAATTATATTATTGAATACTGTCCGATACATTCACACAATTTTTAGTTCCCAATAATCCATAACGGCGGTTGTTTTTTATTATGTAGTTTGATCTTATTTCGCCATTATCATACCATAGTTGCTGATGTCCAGATTCTTGTCCATTAAGATAATTTAAGGATTTAATAATTTGACCAGAATTTGTCCATTCTTTCAAAGTGCCGTGGTAGACATCATTTTTTAAATTATATGCAAATGCCAAACTTCCATTTTCCCAGTATCCAAGATGAACACCTTCTTTCTTCCCATATTTATATCTTCTTTTCTCGAAAATGATATTATTTGGGTAGAATCTCTTGAAAATACCATGTGAAAGGCCCTCTTGATAGTTTTCGACAGAAAGCGTATCCTGGTTATTATCCAATCGAAAAACAGTTCCTGAAAAATGAAGATCATTGTGTAAGTATAATCCTTTTTTTTTGACCAAGATTAATGTATCACGGTTGGCAAAAATTTTATTCGAGGGGGTTGTGTTGCAGGTACAGAAAAGTACTATCAGTAATAAACATCTACTGGGTAACTGTCCCAGGAGTCCCAAAGTAGCCATTGCCATTGATGTATGGATCGTTTTCAGTAATATGATAGTGATATATTCCCTCAGGAAAATCTTCTGTAGCATGGCTGTGACCATGGTAGTCGTCTAGATCCTCGTTGGTAACTTTTGAGGTGTCTTCAAAAGGGCCATAAACGGGAAAACCGTCTAATAAGAAGCCAAGAAGTGCATCATTACCTAGATTCCCCGTTAAGAAAAGCGGTTCTATGTGGTAGTGGTATACCCCTTGTGGTTGAGGATGCCCATTGTATTGATCAAAAGAGTTGATTTCTCCAGTAAGGGGTTGATTATTGGGTCCAGCATATTGATTATATATTGCAACCCCGTTAAGCGCTACTCCAATTGAACCCAGTCTAGTGGCACTTTTACTGGAAGCCTCGGAAGGGTTAATAGGGATTTTATAGGTAAAATCAAATGAAGTGATTTTATTTGGATTTAAATTAAAATTAGGGTTATTACCATCATATGGAGTATATAATGGATCGCTTTGATTAAAGTATGGGCTTTTATGGTCAGGAGTACCATCTACCTTGATAACAACATAATTTCCCTCAAGAGCTATACTCGATGCACCATAAACTTTATTGTAAACTTCTGGAAGGCTATTTTCCTCTTTTGCACCCTCCCCATTAGATTCATTTTTACTACAATTTGTAAGTAAAAGTATTGTAATTGTAAAAACTAAATTCCTCATATAAACTTCTTGTAAAAATTCAATTAAAAATATTAAAACCCTAAGTTAATACTTAATTATATTAAATTCTGTTCTTCTGTTGCGTTTATGCTCCTCTTCACTAAGGCTACAACATTTACAACGACTTATCCACGTTTCTATACTTAAATTCTTTAGACTAGTATATATTTTGTTTGCTTCAAAAAAAGTATTCGTCTGATCTAAAATAATTTGATACAATCCATCAATATTTACTTTTATTTCAGCGGGATAACCATTAGATATAAATTCTTTTTTCTTAATTTCCGCCTGGTTAAGGGACTCGAAAGTCCCCCCTAAAATCAGGTAATCTTTTGTATCATTGCCTTCTACACGATCTTCCCCATAACCTCTTCCAAAAACTCTTTCAGACTTTTCAATAGTATTTCTAAGGTAATTTATAATTGTCTGGTTTCTCTGTTCTGACAGCTCTAGATTATATTCTCTTTTTCCTCTACAATCAGAATAGGAACTTACTTCTACAACTAATTGTGGGTTTTGATTCATTGCTAAGGCTACGGCATCTACCCGATTTTTATAATTTAATAGCAACCCTGAGTCATTATAATTGTAGTAAATGGGCAGAAAGGTTTTTTGTAAATTTTCAGGAAGTTTACCTGTAGGTATGGCAGATCTTTCAAGTATTACTTTTACAGGGTTTGACTTTCCATATTTACTATTAATAACATAGGAAAATGAATCAATTTCTTTTAGTGGGGCAGAATTCTTATATAGAAACGATCCATTAGAATTAATTTTAATTTTTCCATGTCTTACGTCTTGATTCAATTCAATTTTCTTCTGAAATAATGCAGTTAATGGGTCATTTGCAAAAAGTTGTTTTTCATCATTAAATAAGACACCATTTTTACTAATAATTAGTGTGTCTGCAGGGCTGTAAGTATATTTGTCTGGTAAACCCTCAATTTTGGGAGTAAAACGAAATCCATACAAATCATCATCTCCTTTTCCGTTAGGGCGGTTAGAGCTAAGAAAACCAAAATCCAATTCATTATTTAAGGTGAAAGAAAAATTATCATTTGATCCATTAAAAGGGTTTGGTAAATCTCTAACATGCCATCGAATATCAACAGAGTTAATAGCGAGTTTAAGATTCATTTTACCTTCAGGACTTTTGTTATTATAAAAAAGAAACTTTTCATTATAAATAAAAGGAAATATTTCGTCTGCAGGGGTATTGATATCTGGCCCTAAGTTAACAGGTATACCTAAACTTTTATTTGGTAAAATGGCAACATAATACAAATCCATTCCTCCATAACCCCCTGGCCTATCACTGGAAAAATACAATCTTCTTTTTTTTGGGCTCACTGCAGGATGTAAAGTTGAGTAGCCATTCACATTGATAGACAGTGGACTTGCAATTTTTTTATCTATTTCACTATAATCCAAGGAGTATAAATCCAACTGAATAAGCTCTTCTTTCTTGTAATTTCCAGAACTTCTGGTAAAATAAAATTGATTCGTTAACTCATCCCAACTAGCTGGTCCATCTTGGAAAACAGAATTTATTCCTTCTGCAAAAGGAGTTTCTTGGATAATTTTCAGCTGTTGATTGTCAAATTTAGCTTGATAAAGATCATAAATATCGTAGTTAGATTTTATTCTTTTTTTTAATCCATTATTGTATTTTTTAGATTGTTTTTTGGCATATATAAGTTGCGTTTCATCTTTTTTTTCAAGTAAGTAAGCTCCAAATTCAGATGACGGGGTATTAATATTTAGATTTACCAGATTATACGAACTTTTATTATCAATAGATGGTTTAAAAATAATATTATTTATGGGCAATTTTAGAGCTTTCTGTCTGTATTCATTTTTTAAACTTTCATTTTCAGTGATGTAACTTGCAAAGTGATAATAATCAATTACTTCTGCATCATTTGAATCTACTAAAGAACGAAGAGTTTTTTCGGCTTTTTTTAAAGCCCCTATTTTTGCATAAGATTTGGCTAGATTGCGTCTGGCATCATGTGGAAGGTTATTTCCAAGGCTTAAATATTTAGTGATTGCTTTTTTATAATTTTCATTTGTAAAGTAATAGTCCGCCCATTCAATTGTTCGATTAAGCTCAAAATTTTTTTGACCAAGCAGTCCACTAAAAACAAGTAGCCCAAAAAATAAGAAACTTTTTTTCATAATTAGAATATTCTGGGTGAACGAAGAATATTTTTAATTTTTGGAATTAAATCAAATCGCATCATTAATTCATGAGTTGAATGATTGACATTGATATATTTCCCAAGAGATGAAGTATTAAAGGAATATCCAAATGATACCTTCTTATTCAAATGAATCCCAGCTATAATTCCAAAACCACCCCCAAATTTTGATCTAGGAAGTACACTTGTAAAAGTAGTCCTTATTTGGGGACCGATCCAAAAATTATCTTTCAATAACATAATTGTGCTTAAATCATATCCAATAGGAGCTCCAGATGTATACTTAATCAATGCACTTGGCTTTAATTTCAACCCCTCTGCTAAATTTACGATACCTCCAAATATACCATAATAATGTCTTTGGATGTTAAAGCTTTCATTTTCAATAAACCATGGAATTGAAAGTCCTACATACCATCTTGGTCTATGGTAATACATTCCAAACCCAATATTAGATTTGAACTCTCCCTCTCCATCGAAAACAAAGGAGTTATCCCCAAAATTTGTGGTACGAATAATTGACTGATCAAAATCGTAGTTGACAACCCCCAACTTGATCCCAATAGATAAAAAAGCCTTTTCAAATTCCAAGTGATAGGCTAGGTCAAGTGCCACTCTTGAACCTGACATTGGGCCTATTTTATCATTAACTCCACTGAAACCAAAACCAATATTTTTTGAAGTCAACTTGTGGTTAAAAGTAAAAGCTTGTGATTCTGGAGCACCATCAAAATTTAACCATTGGCTGCGATGAAGAATTGTAAAATTAGTGTACTCCTTAGACCCTACATAACCTGGATTAAGACTCTGGTGGTTAAACATATATTGAGAAAAAATGACTTCTTGTTGCCCATTCAAATGAATTAAAGGGAGACAAAATAAGGAGTAAACAATAGTTTTTAACTCTATTCTCACAGGTGATAAATATATTAATAATTTGACAGATTAGTTAAAATGGGACCAAACACCTGATTATATTTTGAAATGTTATTTTAATAAATAACTTTACTGTCATTCTTTAAAAGCGTCAATAGTAAATAATAAACTTGATTATGAATGGAATTCAGTTGAGAACTTTTGCACTCTTTTTTGTGCTACTCAATTTTCATTCAATCAAAGCCCAGCTCAGTAAAGTCCATTATATTCCTCCCATAGCAGCGCATCCTGCGACTAATTCAAATGCATATCCTAGAGATCAATACATTTATATATCTACTCCGTCAAATTTTGATGTGAGTTATAGTATACAACCAATAGGATCTCTTCCTAGCGGCTATATCTCTGGTGTCGTTTCAAATACAAGTCCAAATGTTCATTATATTGGTGAGGGCTCGACAAATTTTGCAATAGTTAATAGTGATTTTTATGGAGGAAGAATTTTAGACGATAAAGGTTATATAATAATATCAGATTCTCCTATATATGTTGCTTTTCGTCTAAGGGCATCTTCTAGAAATGGAGGAAATTTTCCTCAGGCAGGAGCGTTAGTTAGTAAGGGCTTATCTGCATTAGGGACCTCTTTTAGGACAGGGACTTTTACAAGTGAAAATCCAGACACAGGAAATGGAGCAAATTATTTAAACTTTATTTCAATAATGGCAACAGAAAACAATACAAATGTAATATTTGATAATCTGGAGAAAGGATTGATATTAAAAAACATTACTTCGCCGTCTGGCTCAGGGACATTTTCTTTAACAACAAATTTAAGTAAAGGGGAGTGTTACCTCATCTCAGCTGAAGCTGAAGATTCAGTTTTTAATCAGGATGGTTTAATCGGGGTATCCATTACCTCAGACAAGCCGATTGTTGTTAATTCAGGTTCTGCAAATGGAAGTTTTCATAATGGTGGTGGAAGAGATTACGGAATTGATCAAATTGTAGGGGCAGATAAAATTGGAATGGAATACGTTTTTGTTAAAGGTAATGGATCTAACGGATGGGAAAATGTATTGATTGTTGCAGACCAGGATGATACGGATATTTACATTAATGGCTCATCCACTGCAACTCATAAGTTAATAAAAGCAGGTGACTACTATTTAATTGAAGGTGAAAGTTATAATCTGGGATCCTCAAATCGAACAATGTATGTCAATACTTCAAAAAATGTATATGCTTGGCAAGGAATTGGACTTGGAAGCGAGGCCAATCAAGGAATGTTCTTTGTCCCACCTTTATCATGTCAAAGTCAAGGTCAGGTTAATAATATTCCTCTCATAGAATACATAGGGTCATCTTATTTTGGTGGATATGTAACGGTAGTTACTAACGGAACTGCTTCGGTAACATTTTCAGATTCTAATAACTTAAATATGTCCCTAGATGAATCAAGTTTTTCAGGAGGAGTTAATGTAACTGGACCAGAGTCAATTGACGGGGCAGACTATAAGGCATATATCCTTCAAAATCTTAGAGGGAATGTGTCAGTTGAATCTAGTGGAGAGTTATATTGTGCATATTATAATCAAAATGGGGCCGCAACATCTGGAGGGTTTTATTCCGGGTTTATTTCTCCTCCGGAAACAGTAATCAGGGCCCCAAATTTGTCAGGAGAGAAGTGCCTTCCTAATATTGAATTATTGGGATCAGGATTAGAAGCGTATGACAGCTTTACATGGATGTACAATGATGGTAGTGGATTTGTTGACCTAGAAGTATCGACCAATCCTTATCAACCATTAAACCCTGGATCATACAAAATTAAGGCTCAAAAAAGTTGTGGAGGGGTAACCTCCTTCGCTTATTCTGAACCAGCTGTTGTTAGTAATTGTCCTAATGATTTTGATGGTGATGGAGTTAATGACAATATTGATCTCGATATTGATAATGACGGTATTTTTAATGAATACGAATCTTTAGGTACATATAATTTAGACCTTTCAGATTTTTCAAACCCGGTTATTACACTTCCAGATTCTTCAACAATAAGTGGAGCATTTAATGTTACCTCTACAACTAATGGTAATGACAATTCTATTGAACAAACTACAAATAATGAAATTATATCACTTGTTCAAAGAGGACCTAATTATGAAAATAATTTAGAATTTAATTTTAATGATAAGGTCAACTTTATGTTTACTCACTCAAATAGCGTAACTCACGACATTATTGAGAATGAAATATTTATATTATCTACCTCTCAACCCACTCAAAGTTTGTCTCTTTTAGATCCAGATAATATTTTGATTATAGACACAAACTATGATAATATATATGAAACTGGAGTTGGACTCTATTCAGCAAATGAAATAAGGTTTAAGTTTAATCCTAGTCCAAGCGGAAATACCCCTTTTGCTTTTTATGGTCAAAACATGGACAATATCAAATTAAAACATATAAACAATAATTCAATTGATATATCCTTAATAAGATTTAATCTATCGTTACATCAATATTCTTTGGATACCGATAACGATGGGGTTCCTGACTCATATGATTTAGACAGTGATAGCGACGGATGCAGCGATGTAATTGAAGCAGGGTATTCAGATACTGATAATCCACTTGATGGTATTTTATCAAATTCACCTGTTTCGGTGAATAGTTTTGGTCAAGTAGCAGGTAATGATGGCTATACTATCCCAAGAGATGGAGATAATAATGGGGTTTATGATTTTCAAGAAATTGGTCAACCTCTTGATTTATCTAATATAACGAGTCATCCCCAATCTCAGAGTGTCTGTTTAGGAGAAAATTTGAATATTTTAGCAGAGACTAATGTTCAAAGTACAGTATTTTCCTGGCAAGTCCATGATGGCAATGAATGGATTGATATTTCAGATAATTCTATTTATCAAAATTCAAATTCAAATAATTTACAAATAATCCCAAATGATGAGAGTTTTAACGGTTTTAGATACAGAGCTAAAATTGCTAATCCAGCTTTTTTGTGCAGTCCAATTAATTCCGATGAGGCTACTTTAACTATTACACCACCTAAAACATTTACATTATCTGATGATGAAATTATAATATCGGAAACAGATTCTCCGACAACTTTTCAAATGACTCTTGGCAATGCTCCCACTGCAGATGTAGTTGTTGGCTTCTCTAATCCAGATATATCAGAAGCACTTTTTTCTCCTACTTCTTTAACTTTTACTACTTTAAATTGGGATGTTAACCAAGAGATAACTATTACTCCCAAGACTGACGGATTGATTGATGGAGACCAAGTTTTGGCCTCTCAAATTTCATTTAATTCATTAGATAAGTGTTTTTCAAATATAACTGGAAAGACTGTTACTTTAACTGTTCAAGATGTTAACGTAGCAGATTTTAAAATTATCACTATTGATAATCTATCAGATGAGAATGGAGACAATGCATCTTTTAGTGTTGAGCTTTTGTCTCAACCTACAGGCGTAGTTGAGTTATATGTAAATTCAAGTGACTTAACTGAAGGAAGGTTAGTTATTGATAAAGTTATTTTTAATCCCTCGAATTGGAATATTCCTCAAATAATTACGGTAGAGGGACTTCCTGATCCTATTCCATTCAAGGATGGAAATATAGATTATAAAATCATTACAGGAAATGTAAGTTCGACAGATCCAAAATATAATCTACTAGATGGAACCACTATTAATGACGTAAACCTAACAAATCAAGACAATCAAGGCCCTGGAATTGAGCTGATTGTTGTTGGGGGCGTTCAAAATACAAATGAAAATGGGGGCTCCCTAGTCGTTCAATTTAATCTCCTTTCTAGGCCGCTTGATGGAGGGTCTGTGAATTTTAGTTTACAAATTTCGGGGGATGAAGATGAGGTTTCTTTATCCTCAAATGAAATGACAATTTTAAATGAAAATTGGAATAAACCTTTCAATAATCAGATAACCATTTCTGGGGTTGACGATGAACTTATAGATGGAGATATTTTCCTGGTTCTAGAGACTGGAAACCCAATTTCATCTGATATAGTATATGATTCACTTGATGAATTTGACGTTGCAGATTTAATATTCAGAAATTTAGATAATGATCAAGCTGGATTCAGCCTTGGTTCAATCTCAAATAACTTGAGTGAGGATGAGAATTTAGCTAACTTCTTTGTGACTCTTGACATTGAGCCAAACCAAGATGTTTATCTGAATTTAAGTTCAAATGATCAAAGTGAGGTGAAAGTTGACCCACAATATCAGGAATTACATTTCACCCCATTAAATTGGAACATTCCTCAAACGGTAATTATTAGAGGGGTTGATGATTCATTTATTGATGGTGATCAATTAACTCAAATTTTGGTTGGAGTGAAGGAAAACTCTGACCCCAATTTCATTTCAGAACCTAATCAGTCAGTTGATTTAATTAATATTGATAATGATAGTGCAGAGATAATCTTAACCATACTAGATCCACTTACAAGTGAAGATGGAGATAAAGGTAATTTTAGTGTCAAATTAGGTGCTCC
>MDTD01118719.1_pt1 | contig 10500 bp, 7 predicted proteins | sample 811221 | NCBI WGS metagenome assembly MDTD01 (sample SAMN05326646, study PRJNA326480) | marine metagenome | isolation source: seawater | place: Pacific Ocean: South West | collected 2011
CGCGTAAATTCCTTATCCGGCAGCTTAATTCATATTGCCGAGTGTTCGCATCGCGTGGATGTGATGGTCGAGGAACTTTACCGAGCTAAGAAAAAAAAGTGTGACATAATTATGGTTTTCGGTGCTTCCGCAATTATTGATCGCAATGATGTTATACCGGCATCTTTGACTGCAAGTGGTGGCACAATTGTACAATTGGGTATGCCCGTTGACCCTGGTAATCTACTGTTGCTAGGCAGTTTAGACGATGCATCCGTGATTGGCGTGCCCAGCTGTGCAGCATCTATTAAAATCAACGGGTTTGATTGGGTCTTGGAGCGACTATTCGCGGACTTGCCTGTTAGTCGCGATGAGATCGTCGCTATGGCTGCCGGCGGATTACTCTCGGAAATTCCCTCACGTCCAATGCCGCGCGAACTCAGATAAGGCTCTGTAACCGTTATAAATTGTAATAGCGCCTTCGTGACCGCCAGAATACCCTCGCCATAAAACGTGTCTCCAGCACCAAGCCTCAGGCTTTCTATTTTTTTACAAATCATCGTTCCATCTTTCTCGCCCGCTTGCGGGTGGATAAGCGAACAGATCATTATCTATTACCGGCTAGTTTGTATGATGTTGATGACACGCTTTGGGGTAAGCTAACTGCCTTGCTGGCATCCAATAGCGCCTAGATCAACTCAGCTAGATGGAACGGCTTGCTAATGACAGTCACTGGGCGGAAGCTCCTCCGGATCTGACATTATCTCGTTCGCCTCTGGGGTTATGCTTACTGACGTGTTTAGATTTTGGACCTTCCGAATACAGATAAATCAGCCGCCGGTATCAATAATATTAAATGCTGACCGGCGATTGGGCCCGGTGCTGCGTCAATTCGAATCTGTCGACCTGAGGCATGCAAATCCCCTGGCACCTCGGGTAAAATGGTTCACACTCGCCCTGACGATCGATGACATTAATTCTGTCCGAGACCCGAATAGATTTATACCAGTGGCGGCACTGCGAAAACCTGCAAAAAGTACCACCCTGGACACATGCGGACAGAGATTTCATCTGCTGTCTTGGAAATGGTCTAATAGGGCTTATGTGGCCATCCCATGATATAAGCGCTGAAGAGAAATAGGAATTTTATGGAAGAGTGTATGCCATGAACCAGTCTGACAGTACTTTCCCACCGGCAACTCGCAGGGAGGTAGAAGAAAGATTGAAAAGCCTTCGCGCCACTCGAGGGTATCTGCTGCCCCACCATGGTCTTTTGGCGTTGGCGACACCAGACTTACTCGACGCTTACGAGGTCTCTTATTTAAAATTGACCATGGAAAACAATCATCTTGCTGAACAGGCCAAGGAGTTCGTCTGGCTTGCCATGCTTGGAGCAACACGCGTCTCGGTCGGCACTCATCATATTCGACGCTGGCGTGATAGCGGTGGATCGGATGCAGGGCTTGAAGCCGCACTGAAACTAGCGGCTTATGCGCAGGGTGTCGCAGTCTTCCCGTTCGTTCAAGATCATTGGTCGGCGCACCTTCACGGTAGCGACCCTATACAGATGTATCGCGATGGTATAAATGGAGTTGTCGGAGATACGGATGTCCCGGCCACTTGGCTCGAACTTGCATTGGCGTCCACTCACGCATGCCTTCAACATTGGTGGGCATTTAGAGTTCACGTTGCAGGTGCGTACAGTTCCGGTGCGTCGGAGGGGGAGTTGGCCGAAGCGTTAACGTTTGCGATGTTTCATGGGGGCACACCGTGCTTTGTCAACGCCTGTGAACAATGGCGGCGTTTGATTCTGGCCGGCGATGTGCCGGCAACCGAGCCGTATCGAGCATGGGCAAAAATGCCGGGTCAGGGAGGCTATGACGAAGCCGCCGGGCTCTCGGGCCAATCTGGTTAAGTCTCGAGATTGCCTTGGCTTACTCCACCTTGTGTGGAATGAACGTAATCGAGAACAGATTCCAGAAATTTCGTTGCCTCGTGACTTAGCGGCCCACCCGAGGGTGCATAGATACCATACGCGTGCATGAGTTTCTGGCGGACAGACACTACCTTAACACTTGGTCCTCGCACGGAACCCGATATATACGGATCTAGGAACGCGCATCCTACACCCGCCCGGACCAACTGGGCCGCAGTGACGACGGAACTGGTTTCACAGACATAAGTAACCTCGACGCCGGTTTCGGCTAACATTGTTTCAATTCCTTCTTGATAGGTGGCAAAAGGATCCAGGGAGATGAACGGTAAGCCCCCAAGCGACCCCAAGTCGATGGGATCATCCTCCACCGGAAAACTGCTCACAGGTCCCGCAAGGTGCAGCTCAAAATCAATTTTTGCAACCACGCGAAAACGTGGCAAAGGAATTGGCATCGGTGCTAACACGAGGTCAAAATCTTCCTCCGGTGCCGAGTCGGAAATCTCCCTCAGGCTACGCATGATCACACGCGGCGGAAGCCCAGGCCGTTTGGATACATAGTGTGCGATAGCTGGCGGCAGCAAGCCATGGATGATTGAACTTGTGGCAACCACGTTGACACGATTGAAAACGCCATCCGCGATGGCGCGGGCCGCATGCGGCAAGTGGTCGACAGAGTCCATTGTTTGACGAACGTGACGGCGGAACGCCAATCCACGGGGATTAAGAACAAGGCGGCCACGGATGCGATCGAATAGTGAGAATCCGAGTTCGTCTTCCAACGTTGCGATCTGGCGACTGACGCCAGATTGCGTCATATGGAGTTGCTCTGCCGTTGCAGTCACACTGCCGCTATCGGCGACAGTCAGGAATGACCTGAGTTGTTTGATGTGCATGATTATCCATGATTTCAAATCATCATTTTATGATTTTATATAAATAGGTATCATGGACAAGGGCGCGATAACATATAGTTTAACGGGTGCGTTCTTCGGGACCCTCAAAGCGCATGAAATGTGGGAGTTATACAATGATACGTAAGTTAAAAACTGCCGCTCTCGTCCTAACTACGGTAATCTTATTGCCGGTTTTGGCGAACGCGACCAGCTATCCGAACAAGACCATCACCTTTATCTGCCCCTACTCTGCGGGCGGCGGTGGCGACACTTCATCGCGAATGATTGCCAAGCTCGCAGGCGACATCATGGGTGTGAAGATCAATGTTGAAAATAAAACAGGCGGCGGAGCTACTATTGGAATTGGCGCGGTTTCGAAAGCCAAGCCCGATGGCTATACAGTGGGCTTCGTATCGACCAGCCCGATTACAATTCGCCCGCATATGATGAAGGCACCATACCATCCGCTGAACGACCTCACCTATATCAGTCAGTTCGTCGCCAGCAACCAGCCATTGGTGGTTAAAGCCGACAGCCCCTTTAAGTCTTTGCAAGACGTCATTTCCTACGCGAAAGCTAACCCAGGGAAACTTAAGTGGTCCACTTCTGTTCAACGCGGCGGGCCTCATGTCGCAGTCGAGGCTATGTTCAAGGCGGATGGCGCAAAAGCTACTTTCGTGCCATTCAAGGGCGGGTCCAAAGTTCTCGCGGCGTTGCTCGGCGGAACTATTGACGTTGCCATGATCTCCGAGGGCAATAAGGCAACATTGGACGGACAAACACGTATTTTAGCTGAAGGAACACCGATGAAGAACCCGGTGACACCGAGTGCGCCGATCCTCACGGATGCTGGCTATCCGATCGCACCGGCAATCTTCTTTGGTATCGCCGGACCTGCCGGTCTTCCGAAAGAAGTTCTCGATAAATGGGATGAGGTGATGGCCAAAGTTGTTCAATCCGAGGAATTCAAGAAGCTTGCCGCAGCGCGAAAGTGGACTTTGGATTTCGCGGGCCACGCGGACTTCACGAAAACGGTCAAACGGGACTATTTGGCGGCTAAAACCACCATCGCCGACATCGGCATGAAATAGTTCAGACCTGCGGATTGATCATAAGGGGCGTCGGCGAGGCTGGCGCCCCAGTATCGATTAATACTCTTTAATTTAGCTGACTATGGGTACCACGGGGTATACCGAAAGTTCAGGCTGCGCAGATTATGGGTGACACAAACAACCGTGCCGAATTGTGCCAAATCGCGATCTTGTTGGTCGCCGTCTCCGGTTTCTATTTCCTACTGATACCGTTGGGAATTATCGATCCGGAGGGCATTAGCCTAACCCAAGGGCTCCCACCAAGTTTCGCGGCGCGTCTTGTTGCCGCCTTGGCAGCAGGTTTGATGCTAGCCCGATGTGCACAACTTATCTTATACGATCGATCAGTAGCATTAAATAAGACTAATCATGCGGACGAAGCACTAGAGATTTCCGAGGACGCAGCCAAAAGGACAAAAGGACCGCCAGTTCGTGGACTACTCAGCATGGCGGCCGGACTAATTTTTGCCTACGCCATGGTCCCCATGATCGGTTTCTTCCCGGCCGGAATCTTGTTGCTTTTCGTGTTACTGAGGGTGTTGGGAGAAACCCGCCCACTCTTTCTTGTTTTGCCACCGATAGTCGTGACAACGCTAGTTTGGGTATTGTTTGAACAACTGCTCTCAATCCGTCTTCCCGACGGTTCCTTATTCGCAGGGGGATAGGTCGTTGGATTTAATTCTCGAAGGCCTGTCCTTGTCTCTAACGCTGGAGAGCTTGCTCGCCATTTCCATTGGTGTTGCGGCCGGGCAAATTCTTGGCGCCATCCCTGGACTAACGGCGTCCATGGCCGTTGCCTTATTAATCCCATACTCATTCTATTTTAGCCCGTGGATCGGCATTCCTATGCTCCTGGGAATGTTTAAAGGATCTTTTTTTGGCGCCAGCACCACGGCTATTTTAATTCGCACCCCTGGCACCCCGGCCGCCGCTGCGACAGTGCTCGACGGCTACCCCTTGGCGCAAAAAGGAAAAGGGGCCAAGGCGATGAAAATGGCGCTGTATTCTTCCGTATTCGGCGACACTTTCAGTGACATCTGCCTAATCTTCTTTGCCAGTCTGTTAGCTCTGGTGGCGTTAAGCTTCGGTCCCGCAGAGTATACGGTGCTTATTATTTTAGCCCTCGGGTCATTAGGCATGTTGTCCAGCCGTCCAGCATGGAAAGGCATCGTTGCTATGCTGATGGGCGTTACCATCGGCATGATTGGTCTCGATCCTATCACTGCAACGGAACGATTAACCTTCGGCAACCCGGAATTGGAGGAAGGAATCGGTCTTATCCCGATGTTGATCGGGTTCTTAGCAGTATCGGAAGTATTCCGCCAAATGGATGACTCGACAGATGAGCTATCAGGGCGCGCAATTCATTTTTCATCCAAGCGCGAGGACAACCGTGTCTCCTGGCTCGAGTTTCGAGGGTGCATCCCAGTGCTGTTTCGATCCTCGACGTTGGGAACAATCATCGGTGCCATGCCGGGGCTCGGCGCTACAGTTGCTGCGTTCATCGCCTATGGCGAAGCTCGACGCACATCAAAAAAACCGGAAGAATTTGGTAAGGGATCGCTGGAGGGCATCGCAGCTCCAGAGGCTGCCAACAATGCGGTATCGGGTTCGAATTTAATTCCGTTGCTCGCCTTTGGTATTCCCGGCGACATTGCAGCGGCTTTAATTCTTGGCGCTTTTATGATTCAGGGAATCAACGTCGGCCCCTTGGCATTTTCCCAAAACCCTGTGCCGCTCTACGCAATTTACGGCGCGCTGATCCTTGCGAACCTCGTGAACCTCGCGCTGGGTTTCGGTCTGGTGCGAGTTTCCAGATTTGTATTCAAGGTGCCACGCCGAATGTTGTTGGCCAGCGTTCTGGTCATCGCCTCGGCCGGCAGCTATGCACTGCGCGGATCAATATTCGACATCCAGTTGGTTTTCATATTCGGGGTCCTTGGCTTCATTATGATGCGTTTTGGGTTTCCAACGGTGCCGCTGCTCATCGGGTTCATATTGATGCCGCTTTTGGAAGAAAACCTAAGGACTGTGTTGTTACTGGCTTCCACCTACGACGAGGGTATCCTGTTCGTTCTCAAACGTCCCGCCTTCCTCACCATGACGGCACTATTTATTTCAATCGCGATCTTCATCGGTTGGCGGCGCAGGAAATATCGCCGCGCCAAGCTACCAACACCCGGTTCCTAATTCTGGAAGTTCTAGTATGGCAAATACATCACAAAATTCTGATCGACCATCGTTCGCAATCTTCAATGGCAAAACCATACCATTCGAAGATGCAAAAATTTCGATAATGGCGCCGGGACTTACTTTTGCAGTAACCGTTTTTGAAGGTTTAAGGGGATACTGGTGTATGGACGATAGCCAGCTTTACGTTTTTCGCATGGAGGATCATCTAAAGCGACAGGAATTCTCCATGAAACTCATTGAGCTTGATGATCCACCTTCTTCTAAAGACATCGCAAGGCATATTATGAACGTTTTACACGCCAACGAAATGCGCGAGGACTGCTATATTCGTACCCAGGTCTTTGTTGATGATTGGGGCGATATGGTCGCGACAAGCCCTGTGAGCAGCTCCGTAATTTGCCGAGCTCGCGCAAGGGTTGACGCCTTCCAGACAGGCAAGGATTTCGTTATCGTCAGTTGGCGGAGGAACGCAGATGACGCGAGCCCGCCGCGCATCAAAGTAAGCGCCAACTACTTGAATAGCCGGCTAGCAGGATTAGAGGCTAAACGATCGGGTGCAAACGCCATCATTCTAAACCGCGACGGTATGGTTAGTGAAGGGCCCGGCGGTTGCATTTTCCTTTATCGTGACGAAAAGCTCGTGACTCCAACTATTAACGACGGAATTCTGGAGAGCATCACGCGCAACACGTTACTTACCTTAGCAGCTGATGCTGGAATAGAGGTACAGGAACGTCGCGTAGGCCGAACAGAACTGCACCTGGCATCCGAAGGATTCTATTGTGGAACGGGTCAAGAGTTGACACCCATTAATACGATCGACGGAAAACCCTTAAGTGATGGAAAGCCGGGTCCTATAACTAGAATACTTCAGTCTGCCTATGACGATCTCGTTCGTGGTCGAAACAAAAAATACCTGCATTGGTTAACACCAGTTTGGCCAGATGAATCGAGAGAGGGATAAGGAATGCAAGGAAAAGAAATAGACGCTGTCCGTCTTGGCCTGATCTGGCGCCGAATGGATGGTATTGTCGATCAGGTTGCCGAGACTTTTGTCCGCGCCGCATTTTCCGTTGTCGTGCGCGATAATTACGATATGGCCTTCAGCCTTTTCGATGAGCGTGGGCGACAATTGACGCAGTCGAAAAGAAGCATACCCAGTTTCATGGGAACGCTTCCCCGCACTTTGCAAGCTGTATTGAAGAAGTACCCAGCTGATACGCTCGTGCCTGGCGACACAATCATTACTAATGACTCGTGGATTGGCACGGGACATTTAAACGATATTTCAATGATTCATCCAATCTTTCGGGGTCGCACTTTGATCGCCTTCGCAGCGAGTACCGCCCACACGGTTGATATCGGGGGGGCTCCATCACCTTCCGCTCGTGACCGTTATGAAGAAGGCTTGACCATTCCTATTTGTAAGATTGTGGAAGCTGGAACTGAGAGCTCCGTCGTTCTCTCCTTTCTGGAGGAGAACCTGCGCCAACCCACCGAGACATTGGGTGATATTCGAGCGCAGTTTGCCGCCTATCGGGATTGCGCGCGGATGCTCAATCGTTTATTTGACGAAGAGCAAATAGATGGCCTTGCCGTGATCGCTGATGAGATTATCAAGCGCTCCCAACGCAGCATGGAAGCGGCAATTGAAGTCTTGCCCGACGGCACTTATTATGACGGGTTCGATATCGATGGCGTTGACCAGCCTCTCCGCGTTGAGTGCACCGTGGACATCAGCGGCAATACCATATCGATTGACTTTACTGGGACGTCTTGCCAGGTACTGTGGCCGATCAATAGTGTTCTCAATTATACTCAGGCCTACGCATGTTATGCGATCAAATGCCTGCTTGACCCGAACGCGCCAAATAACGCTGGCACTTTGGCGCCCATTACGGTCTCGGCACCTGAAGGTTGCATTTTAAATGCGACGCCGCCCGCGCCCGTATGGGGTCGGCATTTATCCGGCCACTACGTTCCACCAGCCATCTTCGGGGCATTAGCGCAGATCTTGCCCGACAAGGTCTGCGCGGAGTCGGGGTCGCCCCTATGGAACGTCTATTTCAGCGGAAATAGTTCTAAGGGTGACGGGCACTTTTTTAAAATGTTTTTCATGAATGGTGGCCATGGTGCACGGTCTCATGGGGATGGTCCCGGATGCCTGAGCTTTCCCAGTAACGTTTCCAACCAACCTATCGAAGCCTTTGAGCATCAAGCTCCGCTTCTTGTAACTGAGAAAACGTTCGTGCCGGACACCGGTGGCGCCGGCAAGTATCGTGGTGGGAACGCTCAACGGATCGGCTTTATATCACGCTCTGATCAACCCGTGACCATGACCATCCGTCATGAGCGGGTCGGATACCCGCCCCGAGGTTTGCTCGGGGGGCAGGCGGGAAGTGCAGGAATTGATATGGTGAATGGACAGAAGATTCCAGCGAAATCACGAACCGAATTGAAACCCGGAGATGAAGTTAGCTTTCAGACACCAGGAGGTGGCGGATTATTCCCACCCAGCAAGCGCAATTCCAAGATGATTGAGAACGACATGCGATCGGGGCTTACCACGTTTGATAACCGTCGCGAGCGCTAAGCGGATGGCAGACACAGAAGCCAGTTGGCGCATTGGCGTCGATATCGGCGGCACCTTCACCGATATTGTTTTGTGGGATAGTCAGGGCGGTGAGATGATCCTGGATAAAATTCTTACGACACCCGACGATCCATCCCTCGCCGTCCTAGAAGGTATCGAGCGGGTCTTGAAGGCAAATCAGATCTCAACACAGGAACTCTCTTCGGTCATTCACGGGACCACATTGGTTGCCAATGCATTGATCGAACGTAAGGGTGTTACCACCGGTCTGATAACGACCTCAGGTTTTCGAGACGTCCTCGAGATTGGCCGGGAATGGCGCTACGACCTATTCAACCTTGATATAGAAATGCCAAAACCATTGGTCCCCCGCCATTTGAGGTTTGAGGCGACAGAGCGGATCGGACCCGACGGCGACGTTCTAATCACATTGGATGAAACGGCCCTCGAACTGACAATATCCACCTTGCGCGATGCCGGCGTGGAATCCCTGGCTGTGTGTCTGTTGCATGCATATCTCAATCCAATACACGAACAAGCAATCGCGGAGTTAATCCGGCGTGAACTCCCCCATATGGCTTTGTCCCTATCCTCAGATGTAAGCCCCGAGTTAGGCGAGTATGAGCGCTCATCGACCACAACAGCAAACGCCTATGTTCATCCTACCTTCCGCAATTATGTCGATCGCTTGGTGGGCGCCTTAGCTGATCTCGGGTATGAGCGTGCCCTGTTGTTGGTGCTATCCGATGGCCGGTGCGTACAGGCCGATGTGGCAACGCGCTACCCGATCCGCCTTGTTCAATCAGGCCCCGCCGCCGGCGTTGAAGCGGCCCGATTGTTTGGTGAATTGGCCGATGTCGATAACCTGCTTTGCTTTGACATGGGTGGAACCACAGCGAAAGCATGTTTAATACCCGAAGGCATACCCGAACGAACGGTTCACTTCGAAGTCGCTCGTGAGACACGCTTTGCCGAAGGGAGCGGCCTTCCTTTACAAATCCCGGCAATTGACATGATCGAGATTGGTGCCGGGGGCGGAAGTATCGCGCGGGTCGATAAACGTGGCTTGTTACAGGTTGGTCCTGACAGTGCTGGCGCTGACCCTGGCCCAGTTTGCTATGGGCGGGGCAATGATCTACCGACAGTCACCGACTGTGATCTAGCTCTCGGGTATTTGGCTCCCAATTCTTTCTTGGGCGGCCGGATGAAGTTGGATCTCGATGCAGCGGTAAGGTCTATTGAGCGGCATTTGGCAGAACCCTTGGGGATTAGCATCGAAGATGCCGCTTGGGGAGTGCATGAAACTGTTACGGCAAGCATGGCTCAGGCCGCGATGATCCATGCCATTGAACGGGCTCTAGATGTCACGCGGTTTTCTATGCTGCCCATTGGTGGCGCCGGACCTGTACATGCTTGTAGCATGGCCGCAAAAATGAACATCGAACGTTTGATATGCCCGACGGGTGCGGGAGTCGCCTCTGCCATCGGCATGCTGTCGGCTGCGATATCATTTGAAATTGCCCGAGCGGCGCCAACTGATTTAGCGAATTTGGACTTTGCGCGGGCATGGGCGATGATTGAAGAGATGGACGTTGAGGCATCTGCCTTGGTCACAACTGCCGGGGTAGATATTTGCGTCGTGGAACGCAAACTCAGTGTCATGATGCGGTATGCTGGACAAGGCTATGAAATTGAAACCTTCATATCGCCAGAAATGGTAAAAAATTCCGACGGAGATGGGCTGCACACGGCGTTTATGGAAGCCTACGCGCGACGCTATGGCCGCACTGAAGAGGTTCCTGTTGAAATCATTTC
>MDTD01123216.1_pt1 | contig 10500 bp, 10 predicted proteins | sample 811221 | NCBI WGS metagenome assembly MDTD01 (sample SAMN05326646, study PRJNA326480) | marine metagenome | isolation source: seawater | place: Pacific Ocean: South West | collected 2011
CAATAATTTCAGTGAAATTATTTTTCAAAGCAGTCCCGCTGTCGATTTTTTTAAAGATTATAGCTTGCTAACAAACAAACAGATTTATTCCATGGGTCAAGCAACTAGCGCAACCCTTAAATCAAAAGGATTATCTTCTTTAAATCCTCAATCTCCTAGTTCTGAGGGTTTAATTGAATTACTTGAGAAGACTAGAAGCTCTAACCCAAACTATCTTGTTGTTAAGGGTCAAGAAGGTTTAACAAAAATTTCTGCCTATTTAAGGAAAAGGGGCATGCCTGTTAAAGAGGTAACCTGCTACAAAAGATGCAAGTTTGAATCATATGAAAATATTAAAGAAAATTTTTATAAAGCTGATGCAATAATATTTCCGAGCAACTTTGCAGCTGAAATATATTTTCAAGAAATACACAATAATGAAATTAAGGCTATTTTCTTTGGAATATCCAAAAGAATAATCAAATGCATTAATTCATTAGGACATGATGCTTATATGGCGGATTACTTTTCTGGTAATCTTGAAAAGTCTGTTACTAAAACTATTACTTCGCTTTAGTCTTTGTCATTGAAGCAAAGAATTCTTCATTTGTCTTAGTGTTCTTAAGTTTTGAGATTAAGAATTCTGTAGCAGCAACTTCTTCTTGTTCGCTTAAAACTTTTCTTAACATATGCACACGAGTTAGTTCGTCTTTATCAACAAGAAGATCTTCTCTTCTCGTGCCAGACCTAAGGATATTAATTGCTGGGAACACTCTTCTTTCAGCAATTTTTCTTTCAAGGTGAACTTCCATATTACCTGTTCCCTTAAATTCTTCATAAATTACATCATCCATTTTAGATCCTGTTTCAACTAAAGCAGTAGCAATGATTGTTAAGCTTCCACCTTCTTCAATGTTTCTTGCAGCTCCATAGAATCTTTTAGGTCTTTCAAGAGCATTTGAATCAACTCCCCCAGAAAGTATTTTTCCGCTTGCTGGTTGAACTGTGTTATAAGCTCTGCCTAATCTTGTGATTGAATCTAAAAGAATGACAACATCTTTTTTGTGCTCTACAAGTCGTTTTGCTTTCTCGATAACAAGATCTGCAACTTGCACATGTCTTTGTGGGGACTCGTCAAACGTACTTGCAACGACTTCCGCATCTACAGTTCTCTGCATATCTGTAACCTCTTCTGGCCTCTCATCAATTAACAAAACAATTACATGTGTCTCAGGACTATTTTTAACAATAGACTGAGCTAAATTCTGCAGCAATAAGGTTTTCCCAGCTTTGGGTGGCGAAACAATTAGGCCTCTTTGACCTTTACCTATAGGAGCAACAAGATCAATTATTCTTGGAGATATATCTTCAGAACTACCAGAGCCAGTTTCTAGTCTAAAACGATCATCTGGAAAAAGTGGAGTTAAATTTTCAAATGCAATTTTTTCTTGTGTCTTTGAAGGCTCATTGTCATTGATAGTGTCAACTTTAACCAATGCAAAATATCTTTCTTGTTCTTTTGGAGGCCTTATTTTTCCAACTACAAAATCACCTGTTCTTAAATTAAATTTTCTTATCTGGCTTGGAGATACATATACATCATCTGGCCCTGCAAGATAAGATCCCCATGGTGATCTCAAAAAACCAAAGCCATCTGGTAATGTCTCTAGGATACCTCCACCCTCAAGTTCTTTGCCATCTTTAGATATGGTTTTAAGAATGTTAAATATTATGTCTGCCTTTTTTTGTCTGGAGACATGCTTGAGGCCATGTTCTTCTGCTACAGCCAGAAGTTCTTTCGTGTTTTTTTGTTTTAACTCTAATGTGTTCATAAGTTATAAAAATTGAATTTTGAAGGGAGTTTAGAATCTCTAAAAGATTACTCTAAAACATTTTTGAAAAATTTAAAAGTTTCTAGTAACTAAATCTTCTAACTCTTCAAGACTGACAGCTCCCATTAAACTATCTATCATTTCTCCTTCTTTAAAAATCATCAAAGAAGGAATGCTTCTGACATTGTATTGTAAAGCTAATTCTCTATTTGAATCTACATCAACTTTGCAAACTGATAAATTCTCAGAATATTTCTCTGAGATTTCATCAAGTCTCGGAGCGATCTGCTTACATGGACCACACCATTCGGCCCAGAAATCAACAAGCACAAGCTTATCATTTTGTAGTACTTCGCTAGAAAAGGTTTCTTTATCAACTGATATTGTCATAATTTTCTGCTACCCATCTTGCAAAATATGTAATTACTGAAGATGAACCTGCTCTGAAAAGACTTATTAATGCCTCAGGAATAACATTATGGTCAAATATTTTTTTGTCAATACCCAATTTTAACATTGCATACTCTCCACTTACTTGATATGCAAAAATTGGAACGCTAGTCTTTTGGCTTAAATCATTGATCACGTCTAGGTAAGGCATAGCCGGCTTGACCATTAAAATATCTGCTCCCTCGTTTATATCAAGCAAAAATTCTTTATAGGCTTCTTTGAGATTTTTTGAATCCATTTGATATGTTTTTTTTGAAATACCTTCAGTTTGCTGAGAACCAACAGCATCTCTAAAAGGGCCATAGAAGTTTGATGCATATTTAGCTGCATAACTTAATAAAATTGTATCCTTAAAATTATTTTTTTCTAATGAATCTCTTATTTTACCGATTCTTCCGTCCATCATGTCAGAAGGCGCAAGAATATCTGCTCCAGATGAAGCCAAGTTAATAGACATTTTTGATAATGCATCTAAAGTGACATCATTATCAATCTTGTTATCTAAAATTATTCCATCATGGCCTGAAGATGTATAAGGATCTAAAGCTACATCAGTAATAATAACTAATTCAGGAAAACGTTTTTTTATTTGCCTTACAATACTGCAAATAAAATTATCCTCTTTCAATGCCTCAGAACCGGAAATATCCTTTAAATCGCTCTCAATATTAGGGAATAATGCAATTGTATTGATACCTAAATCTGTTAATTCATCTACCTCAGATAAAATATCGTCGCTAGAATAAAGATATTGACCAGGCATTGTCACTATTTCTTCCTTTTGTTTGAGAGTGTCAGACACAAAAAGAGGTTGAATAAGTTTTGACTTATTAATGCTAGTTTCTGAAACAAGATCTCTAATTGTTTGATTTAGCCTTAATCTTCTAGGTCTAGCTCTTGGAAATAATTTTTTTTGCATGTTATGTTCTTAAGGAAACTAAGTATAACCTAGATAAGATTTTTCAATAGAAATTTTGCTTAATTTCTTTTTTGTAAGCATTAAAATAGCGTAATTTATATCAAACTATATTTATATTTGTTGCTAAAATGTGACTAAATTCATTGAATATGCATTTAAATACATCTAAAATCACAAAATGAAAATTTTAGTAGTAAATGGTGTAAATCTAAATATGCTTGGTAAAAGAGAAACAGATTTATACGGTAATGAGACATTAAAAGACCTTGAAAATAGGTTAAATTCACTAGAATCTGGTGCTGATCTACATTTCTTTCAGAGTAACTCTGAGGAAGAGATTATAGAAAAGATTCATTCTCATAAGAATGAAAAATATGATTATGGTATTTTTAATTTTGGTGCGCATACACACACTAATATTGCTATAAGAGATGCCATACTCTCTGTAAAATTTCCTTTTTATGAAGTTCATATAAGTAATATTTATGCTAGAGAGGAATTTAGACATCAATCTTTTTTTAGTGATATTGCTACTGGCTCTATTGTAGGATTTGGTTTAGATGGATATGAATTTGCGTTAAATAAAATAATGAGGGGGAAAGATGGATCTTAGAAAGATAAAAAAACTTATTGAAATGCTGCAAGAATCGGATTTAAATGAGATTGAAGTAAAAGAAGGAGAAGAAAGTGTAAGGATAAATCGAAAGAAGGAGAAACATGTAGTTCAATCAGTTTTAGAACCTCTTAAGCATGAAGTAAAACAAGAGAAAAGTGTTGATGCTGATGATTTTAGTAATCTCGATATTATTTCTTCTCCAATGGTTGGAACTTTCTACAGAAAACCTGCTCCTGATAAAGAGCCATTTGTTCAAGTGGGGCAAAAAATAAGTAAAGGTGATACTGTTTGCATTATTGAAGCCATGAAAATGATGAATCAGGTGAAATCAGAATTTGACGGCACAGTTATCTCTATTGACATAGAAGATGGTGAACCAGTTGAATTCAATCAAACATTAATCTCAATTGAAAGAAACTAAAAAAATACTAATTGCAAACAGAGGGGTTATTGCAATTAGAGCCCTAAGAGCTGCCAAAGAACTTGGTTATAAAGTTGCATGTGTTTATTCAACTGTCGACAAAGATCAAAAGCACTTAAAACTTTCAGATGAAGCAATATGTATTGGCCCTGGCCCTGCCAAAGATAGCTACTTAAATGAAGCTGCGATTATTGCTGCTGCTGAATTAGCAAATGTAGATGCTATATATCCAGGTTTTGGTTTTTTAGCTGAAAATGCTTCTTTTGCGGAAAAGTGTAATCAATCTGGATTTAAATTTATCGGGCCAGATCCAAAGGTAATTGAAATTATGGGAGATAAAATTAAAGCAAAAGATTTGGTTGAGTCTCTAGGTATACCAATAGTCCCTGGATACTCTAAAGATATCAGTTCTAATGATCAAATTAAACCAATTATAAAAGAAATTGGTTACCCAGTGATAGTAAAGGCAACGTCTGGAGGTGGAGGTAAAGGCATGCGAATTGTCAATGAGGAGAATGAATTATGGGATTCTATAATTAGTGCTCAAAATGAGGCTAAATTAGCATTTGGTGATGACAAAGTATTCATTGAAAAATATCTAAGCAAACCTAGACATATTGAAATACAAATATTTGGTGATGGAAAAGGTAAGGTAGTACATTTATATTCTCGAGATTGCTCCTTACAAAGAAAATATCAAAAAATTATAGAAGAAGCTCCTGCCTTAAATATTCCAAAAGAAAAATTAGATGAAATACAAAACATATGTGTTAAGGCATGCAAAGAAATGAATTATGCAGGTGCTGGCACATTAGAATTTCTTTATGAAAATGGTCAATTCTTCTTTATTGAGATGAATACAAGAATACAAGTTGAGCATACAGTGACTGAAATGATTACAGGAGTTGACTTGGTACAATCTCAATTACTTCTAGCTCTAGAAGATAAATTCAATTTGGACCAAAATAATATTGAAGTAAATGGTCATGCAATGCAGTGTCGTATAAATGCTGAAGATCCTGAAACTTTTATTCCCTCTCCTGGAACAATAGACAGTGTCCACAGACCAGGAGGCTACCATGTAAGATTTGAGTCTCAAATATATAGCGGATATAAAGTGCCTACAAATTACGACTCGTTAATCGCAGAAGTTATAGTAAAAGATAAGGATAGAGAAAAAACTATCAATAAAATGAAAATGGCATTAAATGAATTAGTTATAAATGGAATAAATACTAATAAAGAATTACATTTACGTATTCTTGAAGATAATCAATTTCAGAATATTGGCTACTATATTAATTACCTTGAACAAGAGTTAATTTAAATGGACACAGAATATAAACATTTGAAAATTGAACAAGAGATTCAATCCATATGGGATAAATCAAATGCCTTCAAGGCAGAAATAGACAAGAAGAGGCCAAAATATTACTGCTTATCTATGCTTCCCTATCCGTCCGGTAATTTACATATGGGGCATGTCAGAAATTATGCAATTGGTGATGCAGTTTCAAGATATAAGAGACTTAAAGGTTTCAATGTTTTACAGCCTATGGGTTGGGATGCATTTGGTTTGCCTGCTGAAAATGCTGCAAAAGGAAAAGATATTCATCCAAAAGATTGGACGGAAAAGAATATAACAAATATGCGTGAACAACTTAAATCGTTAGGTTTTAGCTATGATTGGTCAAAAGAAATAAATACATCAGATGTCTCTTACTACAAGTTTGAGCAAGAATTGTTTTTAAGATTTTATGAGCGGGGCTTAGCATATCGAAAAAAATCACTAGTGAATTGGGATCCAATTGATGAAACGGTGCTTGCAAATGAGCAAGTCATAGATGGCAAAGGATGGAGAACAGGAGCTGAAGTCGAATTAAAAGAAATAGATACCTGGTTTTTGAAAATTACAGATTACGCAGATGAATTAGAAAAAAGTTTAGAAACAATAGATTGGCCAGAGAATGTAATTAACATGCAAAAGAATTGGATTGGAAAATCTAAAGGTGTTGAGATTAAATTTAGTACGGATACTAATGAAGAAATTAAAGCTTTTACAACAAGACCTGACACCCTATTTGGCGTCACATTCTTCGGCATTTCCCCTAATCATCCTCTAGTTAAGAAAATATCTAAGAATGATAAAGAATTACTAGAATTTCTATCGCAAGTTAAGAGGGTTTCATCTGCTGAAGAAGATTTAGCTAAAGCAGAAAAATTAGGTTTCAAAACAAAACTTCATATCATGCACCCTGTCACCAATGAGAAGATTCCTGTTTGGATAATAAATTATGTGTTAATGGACTATGGTACAGGTGCGATCATGGGTGTTCCTGGTCATGACGAAAGAGATTTCGAATTTGCTCAAAAATATAAAATACCTATAACAAGAGTTATAGATTCTAAAGAAGAGCTTCCATATTCTGGGCAAGGTAAATTAGTAAATTCAGAAGGGTTTGATGGGCTTGATTCAGATAAAGCTTTTGGTGAGGTAACTAAAATCTTAGAAAAAGAAAAAAAAGCTAAGATTTTATTTCAGTACAGATTAAGAGATTGGGGTATTAGTAGGCAAAGATATTGGGGATGCCCTATTCCAATAATTTATGAAAATGGTAAAGCTATGCCCAGCAAAGAATTGCCTGTTGAATTACCTGTGTCTGTAGATGGCAAATATGCACCTCTCCATCAAAATGAGGAATTTAAAAAATTAAGTGATGGAGTTGAAAGAGAAACTGATACATTTGATACTTTTATGGAGTCATCATGGTATTTTGCACGTTATACATCAGCAACTAATGATAAAGATATCTTTGATGAAAATACAAATTATTGGCTCCCAGTTGATCTTTATATTGGAGGAGTAGAACATGCAATTCTTCATTTGCTTTATTCCCGTTTCTTTTTTAAAGCTTTAAGAGATATGCACATAGTAGAAGGAGACGAACCATTTAAAAAACTTTTAACACAAGGAATGGTTCTTAAGGATGGAGCAAAGATGTCGAAATCAAAAGGCAACACAGTTGACCCAGCAGAATATATGAAAAAGTATGGCGCCGACTCAATAAGAACATTCATGATATTTGCAAGTCCACCTGAACAATCTCTTGAATGGTCAGACAATGGCTTAGAAGGTTGCCATAAATTTCTTAAAAGGCTCTGGAATTTATCAATTAGCATAAATGAGCTTGATGAAAAGCAATTTGAAGAAAACAAAAATAGTCTTACAGATGAATGTAAAAAAATATTTAAAAAAATAAACGATGATTATGAAAAAAGGCTGAATTTAAATACTATAGTTTCGTCTTGTATGGAAATTCTAAATAATATTAACAAACGTTTTGATGACAATAACATTAACTGTTCAAAAATAGACCTTATAACTACATATGATTTTTTATTACTAGCTTTGTATCCTATAGCCCCTCATATCTGTGAGAAACTTTATAAAGAGGTACTTAAAAAAGATATTAAAAATGCAAGTTGGCCCGAAGATAAATTCTTTGTTGCTGATCTTTCAGAATCAAATTATCTAGTGCAAGTTAATGGAAAATTAAGAGCAAATGTCATGATGCCAATCGATCTAGAAGAAAATAAAGCAAAAGAAATAGCGCTTACAAATGAAAATGTAGTCAGACATTTAGAAAATAAGAATATAATTAAAGTAATTTTTATAAAAAATAAATTAATTAATTTTGTTCATTCGTAGTTTTTTATTTCTAATTATTTTATCTGGTTGTTCATCTTTCCAGGAAATTAAAAGCACTATTGATTTCGATAGCACTTTTACAAACTCAGATAAATTTCATTTTAAAAAATGTCTGAATAGTATGGAGGAAAATTTTAATCTTTTCGATTTAGATGTAAGCGAACTTACGGAAAATATAACAAGTGAGGGGTTAGAATTTAACACCAGAGTTTTTGCAAAATTATCAGCTGAAATTGGAAACTCTGATAATGTTCTATTTTTAACATCTTCGAGGATAAATACTACAAATTATATTTCCAGCAATATGGCAGAAGAGGAAAGCAAAAGACTTAGAGAACTTATATTGGATGATTTTTGTGAGGTGCTTATAGATAATGCTTAGTCTTAATACTGATTTTAATGAATTTCTTAATTTAAAAGATTTTTATTACAACAAATTCCTTTTTTTTGGAAATGAGCCCGCTCTATTCGTTCTAGCTAAAAAACATTCTTTAATAGAACATGATTTAAGATTGCTCGAAAAAGTTTATTTAAATTTAGAAAATGAAGATTTTGATCAAAAATTTTATGAAGCAACTTTATCTAACAGTCTCTTTAATGAAAGAAAAATCATCTTTATTGATTTTAAAAAAAGCCGCTTAAATAAAGCATTAATTTCAAGTCTTGAAGTTATTGCTAAATCTGAAACAGACAATTTAATTATTTTAGAAATTCAAAATATCTCAAAAAAAATTATTTTGAAGGACATTCTTCCGGTCTTTAAATCAAATACTCATTTTGTTGATTGTTCAATATATTCTGAATTAGATGTAAGAAATTATTTGAAATCTAATCTGCCCAAAGCGGCTAATAACTCATCAATTATCAATAATTTAATAAACTTGTATGAAGGCAATTTCTCATTATTAATAAATGATTTAAAAGTTTTAGAAATTCTTAATTTTGATGAAGAACAACAAATTCTAAATATTTTTAATGATAATGGAGTGAAAAAAAATTCAAAACTTATTGAGTTCATTAGTAAAAGAGATACTAAAAAAGCCATTGATGTTATTGATTCAATGAGACGAAATGATAGAAATTCAATTGGACTGTTAATATGGATTTTAGTTAGGGACTGTAATGCTATAAGTTTATTAAAAACTAGGAATCGCGACCTTAAATCACTAAATATTTGGGGTAACCAAACAAAGTGGTATGAAATGATTGCAAATAGAGCATCGCATCAACAAATTAAAGATTCTATTCATAACTTAGATAAAGCTGATAAGAGCCTAAAAGGTGTTATTGGAGGAGATCCATGGGTAAAGGCAAAAGATGCTGTTATGGTTTTAGCTGCTTAACTAAATAGAGATTTTATCCAGTTCCAAATTATCGCTATTAGCCTTAAAAAAAAACCCTTTTCTTCAACAGACTCTAAGTAAATCAAATCTGACTCATATATTACATTGTTGTCACTATCTAAGACTTTAATTGTTCCGGCCTTATCCATTGACTTGATCGGGGCAAGTATTGTGGATTCTGTTGAAATCTCAAATTTTAATGAATCTCTTTGATTTTTTTGTAAAGTAAGAATTACATCCTCAGGCAATCCAACATTTACTTTGTCTTTTTTCCCAGCAATTACTTCAATTGATTTAACCGGTTCTTTTTTTGTAAATAATTTTTCTGTTTTAAAGTATCTAAACCCATAAACCATTAAATTCGATACGTCATTGAAACGTTTATTGTCTTCGCTACCTAAAACAACAGCCACTAATCTCATTCCATCTTTAACAGCTGAGCCAACAAGACAATATCCTGCTGATTGTGTATAGCCTGTCTTTACTCCATCAAACATATCATCGCGCCAAAGAAGTTGATTTCTATTGTTCTGAGCTATGCCTGCATAAGTAAAAGATTTTTGTGAATAATGTCTGTAATGATCTGGAAAGTTTTTAATTAATTCTCCAGTTAGTATAGCTAAATCATTGGCTGAAGTTACATTTAATGGATCAGGAAGTCCAGATGCATTATTAAATGATGTATTTTCCATACCAAGTTCTTTAGCATAATCATTCATTAATATTACAAAGCTTTCTTCACTTCCGGCTACATGCTCAGCTAAAGCTACACTTGCATCATTGCCAGACTGAATTATCATTCCTTTTATTAACTCAGATACTTCAACTCTCGTGCTCTCCCTTATAAACATTCTTGATCCAGGTGCTTTCCATGCCTTTATTGAAATTTTAGGAGTATCCGTTAAGTTTATAAAATCTTCTTTAACATAATCAGCAACAACATAACTCGTCATTAATTTGGTTAAACTTGCTGGCTCAACTGGCGCATCTGCATTAAAGCTTGCTAAAACTTTCTTAGTATTAGGTTCATAGAGAATATAACTTCCTACACCAAGATCGGGTGGGTTTGGTATCGCAGCAGATAGATTGATGCCTAAAACTGCTAATAATATTATTTTGGCCTTATTCATAAAATTTATTTGATATTTCTAATGCTAGCTGATGAACAGCTAAAGCATATTTACTGCTTCGATTATATTTAGTTATAACCCTAAAATTGTCAAATCCCAAG
>MDTD01006869.1_pt1 | contig 10499 bp, 33 predicted proteins | sample 811221 | NCBI WGS metagenome assembly MDTD01 (sample SAMN05326646, study PRJNA326480) | marine metagenome | isolation source: seawater | place: Pacific Ocean: South West | collected 2011
CACCACACCGTAGATAAAATTCTCGACTCGACGATCATAACAAGTAACCAAATCACCAGGTGAAACTTTCACTTTAATTTTCTCCTGTTATCCAGACTAGTTCGTCATCTAAGCAAGTGTTAACAGTGCCGTCAGGCCATAGAACATCGACATCTACGCCGACATTCCGCTCAGAGCCAGGGTCTTGCCAGGTTCTTACTTCTAGAACTATTCCGATTCCTCTGTCAAAATCTTTATTCATCTCGCCCAAGAACGCCGGCCATTGATATTTCACTAGATCACCTGCCCTCATGGTCTGTTTCAATCATTTCCAAATCGTCAATTCCCCAGTATGGACTTCCAGTCTCGAGATAGTTTGCTAGCATCGCAAGCAAATAGGCGTATCCTCCGGAGAGGATTACGCCTTGTGCAATTTGATCTATCCATTGATGTGTTGTCATCCTTCGTACTTTGTCATTCGGTCTACGATGTAACCAGTGAAGATGTAACCTTTGTCATGCTTGACTTTAGCCATTCGACCGCCATCGTAAAGTTCTACCACTGTGAACTCTGGCTTCGAACCTTTTTTGCGATCCGAAATCCTTGGTGCTCGGTAGTAAACTCTATCACCAACTTTGATCTTCTTGGTCATCTTTGACCTCCTTTGTTGTGTTTCCTTGTATATAATAATTGTACTACACTCTGGAGAATCTTGCACGCACTTCTATGATACTAACACATAATTGCAGCTAAGGTCTGCTTTTATAGTGCCGTCAGACCACAAAATTTTTATTGCTTGGCCGCACGTCTCTAAGACAATCATTACTTCTTTTCGTTCAGGAGACGTCGGATATCTTCCTGCCCACCAGCACTCTTTAGTGACTAAGTCGCCTACTTTAAACTTCGACGTTTCTCCTAGTCTTCCAAGTGTCGGTGGTATCATGGGGCTTTTGGGGTGTGAGTAAATACAAACATCGGGTAGTAATCATCACAGTGATCAGTTCCAAATGCTAGCCACACGTGACCGTCTTCTACGTCAACTAGTCGATATCCTTCGTTCTCATTCCCGTGCTCTGTAGATTCTTGAAACTTTTCAATTCTGACTTTTGCTATGGGTGAACTAAAAAAGATAGAATCGTTTTGTTCTCCATATTCAATCACCCCCAAGCAGGATCGATATCCATCGTTAGGATCTTCTAAGACTTTAAAAGCAATATTGTCAATCTTAAAAGAGTGATGTCCAGAGTCAGCCCCGTAGTAGTCGACCTCTGAATTAATCAAAGAGTTAAAGTGAGTAAACACCATCCCTCTATACTTTTTGTCACCAGAACTGCTTCTGTAATCATCTTCATCTATTACGTCTAATTTAGCCGCGCTTCCGGAAAACAAAGATCCTGACCACCAAATATCACTTTTCACTTATCACCACCAATTGATAGTCTTCAAACCATCCTCTATCATACGGGTCTGTGCATACAACTTCGTATACGTAAAAACCGTTTGCGTCTTCCATACTGTCAGTTATGTATCCCATAAAACTATTGCCGTCATGACATGTATATTTTACCAAGTCACCGATTTTCACTTGATCTCCTTGATGCTCTTGCTATTGAAAGTGTGAAGTGACCCGTCTGTCAACATAACCTCCACATCATCTCCAACATCAAATGGACCTTGGCCTGAAAAGAAAAATGGCTCTGACTTTTGAATGCTGATAATCAACGCGTTTCCCCAGTCTCGTGTTCTGCGAGGAGATTGACCACACCCTAGGGTTTGTACGACTTTAACCATATCACCCTCTTTCACTCACCACCTCCAGTTGCTCTCTGTATTCTATTTCGATGCCGTATTTGTTGTTCCAGTAAACAAAAACTTCTTCACCTCTGTAACCTACAATAAGACCGGCTACATCATTAGCGAGAACATCACCCCACACAGTAAAGATTGAAGTTGACTTGGGTCTGACTAAATCACCTATCTTCACTCATCCCTTCCGCGCTGAAATCTTTCTTGCCTGCTTTCTGGACAAACACAGCACGCAGGTTATATAGCTCTCCTTCATGCAGGACACGTGCCAATCCCATTAGCTTGTCGTGTTCTACTAGAATGCCAAGGTGATTTTTAGGAGTGTTTGCCCACGCCTTGCTGTTCTTAATGTTGACTTCTTCCCACTTAGCAAAGCGAACCATGTCTCCTTCTTTCATAGCACAAATACTCCGCAAACAAGAAGCCACAATGCGGGCAGTATCAAGATACCACATGCAATTTCTAGAGCCTGCTCTACTCGAGATTCTTTTTTGATTTTTTGATTTTTCACTGATTGTACACCTCTATTAAGTTAGATTGAACAGTGCTAACAGGATCACCATTGGGTGCTGCAGTCTCAAACCAAATAACTTCAGCACATGTGTAATCATCACCGGTGCCAAAGTTCTTAAAAAGACGAGTACCAAGGTATAAACCTATCGACTTCGAATCTTTTCTTTTTACTAAATCACCTGGCTTCACGATTAGCTCTCCACTCTACGATTCCAAACACACCAATAATTGCAAATACGGGCCAAAAGAAGCTAAACATTTTTCCAAATGCAGAAAAGACAATTAGCCAGTTATTGAGGTCAACAATATTTTCCACTAAGACACCATCCCGATGTGTTTGCAGGTTTTACGAAATTGAAAGCCTTTGCAGCTGCAGTAAGACTTTCCGTTGGGGTAAGTTTTGACGGTGTGTTCGCCAACAGTTCGGACTTTAACTTTGTTCTGACTGTTTCGTCGTGCATATGCAGCTGCAGCACGATCACCGCAAGGGACGCAACCTTCGCCGCGTCCGTGCTCGGTTTTGGCACCGCAAGAGTTGCACCAAGTATGGTACCAACCTTCATCGTTAGCACCACCATCCATGTGCCACGCCTCTGAGCGCCAGCGTCCTGTTGAATCGTAACCACCGTTGTAACCGTAGCTTCTATATCGACTCATTATTTTACTCCTTGTCTTATTTGTTACATAAACATTATACCATATCTGCAGGGGTCTTGCACACGCTGGTAATAAAAAGCAAATATTTTTAAGGAATGCCGATAGGATCAGCACAGGACTTCATGTAGAGCTCAAACTCACCGAGACCCGACAGAACCATAAAGAAAAACTCGTTAGGATGATTAGGGTAGATATCGCCCCTGATGGTGCTATTGTCAGACTTTCCGGTCGGACCTCCGTCACCACCATGTGCCATGTCAGCGTATTGCCACATCGCCTCTCGATACATGTGAATGCTGTACGGCTTTTCCCGCATTTCGACATAGTTCTTGACCATTCTGGTTACTTCGTTTTCCAAACTAATCCTATCCATCATGTTACCTCCTTAAGTGCCATTCTGCTATGCTTTCCTGTCCATCTGCGGCCATTCTGGTACCACACGACCAGGTACTCATCACGCGTGTGACGAGCAGCTACGACTTTGCCTCGATGGGGTACTTCACACCCAACGTGACGAACTTGAGCTCCGACCTTAATCTTCATCTTCTTCTCCAAACACCTGACGCCACTCAGCATCAGTGATTCCATTGACAACAAACTCACGATCTGCAACAGAAAGGTGAGGCATAGCATCTTGGATTAATGCACCCATTTTCCATGCCTCGACTTGCTCTACAGTGATATCAAGCTCTCGTGTGCGAATGATCCCGGTTAGAATTGACTGTCTAGTGATTTTCATTAACGCTCCCATTCTTATGCTTAATCTTTCTGCTGTACTTTGACTTGTCCTTATGCTTGCCGGCACCGGATCGAAAGTGAGCAGCAACTGCATACCAGTTACGAGTCTTAATCTTCTTTGTCGTTTTCTTCTTCATCTAACTTTCTCACAACTCGCTTCTTGTACTTGCCTACTCGAGTCTCACCTAATTCAATGCCCCAGACCCAATAGTCATCCTGGTCAACGACCAGGATGGTTCGGCTCAGATAGCGTGCCAAATCACCGACCGTTACACTCACTGACTACCTCCATTAGACATTCTGCGACGTCATATATCTTGCCCAGCTTGGGATAATAAACTGTAATGCATGGGTGGCTAGGGTTTAAACCTCCCAATTGCTTCGACAATATTATCCCATGACCGCAGCGGTCCATTTGTTTAATTGCTTCTGGCTTAAGCTGTCCATGACGGTCAGTCACTTTTCTAATTACCAAATCACCAACTTTCATTTTTCACCCGTAGAAAATGTAACCAACTGTAATGCTCACTGCATAAAAGGTCACGACGATTAAAACTGGCTCCATCTTAGCTAGCCTTTCGTAGGCTGTTGATCTTACGACCCATGCCTTCCATGTTGAGCTCCGGAGCCAACTCGGCAATAAGTTCCCTTTCTCGTTCGTGGACAGCCTTTTTTCCACGAATGACTTCAAGCACCTCACGCTCCATGTTCTCCGTGCCGACCTCTCGAAGAGTTTTGCAAAGAACCGTTTCGTGTCCGTAGTCCATAGCGTTACGACAGTGTGCTTTGTAACGTGCCGCAACTGACTTCATACGAGCCTTCATGCTCCTCGAGTCACCACGAACGAACGTCACCCCGATGTACTTCTCTCCGTTAGGAGCCGTAAGTTGGTAGATCAAGTGATACCTGTCCGATCGTCGTTTGCGTGCCATGTTTAGCAACCTCCTTAACTACATAGACATAATACCATAAGAGGGTGGTACTTGCACGCGTAAGCTCAAAAAAAAATTTATACTCTCGACTTTAACTAGCTTCGAACCATGACTGGATATCTGACCATTCACTTTGGGTCATGAGCTGACCTCTAGAGGTAGGAGCAATGCATTGATATTTTCGAGGTTGTCGATACCACTGACCCGGTGACTCCTCGACGAAATCCTCAAGAATCATATTATGAGCCCACTTGTTAAGATCAACAAATCCGAAAGGGCAGCCCAGGTTTTTGTGCATGGCATCTAGCTCTTTGCGTTGCTGTTGACCCCGGACCCAGTATTTGTGATCATCGCTATACGCAAAATACCAGTCGTGGTTCTGAAGTTTTGTACCAAAGATCTTTCTGTTTGTATCTGACATGTATTACCTCCTGCAGACTTATATTATGAACAATGCGTAGAAAAGACTAACTGTTGTAAATGCAGCGACGTTAAGACAGATCGCTCCTACGACTGCTTCAGTCTTTTCTAATGTTTCTTTAAACGATGAGTTACTCATAAATCACCTCCACGTTATCTTCTTCCAAAATGAATGTTCTTACAGTGCCTTCCACCAAAACATCAACCAGAGTTTCGGTCTCCATGATGGCGTATTTCTCGCTAAAGATATCTCGAATCTCTCTGATTCCTACCACGAGACCCGTAAAGCTGACCATGGCTGATTGATACGATGCTTTGACCATTACCCCTGTTTTGATTTTATCTGGTTTCACGCCAAAACCTCTTGAACAACTCCCAATCGATATCAACTCCGGCGAGGATGACTTTTTGCCATGCTAGCATTCGGTCCATCGATGGGTCTGTGTTCTCTTTGATCGCTGTTCTTACTTTCTTAGCAAACTCTTTGCGTTTCATATGAAACTCCTTAACTACATAGCTACAATACCACAATAGAATAAGTCTTGCACGCGCTAGAAAAATAAAAAAGATAGGCGATAGGTGGGGATCGAACCCACGTTCCGGAAACCAGAGACCCCCGTCCAACCCGAGGCTTCGCCGCCCGTATAAGTATAAAGAAAAAGCGGGAGAGGGCAGTTATAACCACGACCAGATCACTGAGCTTTACCTGTGCGCACAAACTGCGGAAGGGCTCGCCCTCTCCCTTGATGGGGTTCCCTACTGCCCCACCCTGGATATCGCCTTAGGCACCGCCCATTATCCAAGCAATGCCGTGCTTCCTCAATTGCCGCCGCCCCCGTATTACCCCAGGTTCGTGGTGGGCCTTGAGCCCCAGTTCGACGATCAACCGATATCCCCCTTGATTTTAGTTTAGCACCTCTGCTTTCATTAGTTTAAGATCAGACATCCTCCAGACATCGAACTTTCCGTCTATCAAGAACTCAAGCTTATGCCCGTATATGCCCGTCAGTATACCAACCCACTTCCAGTGATTACCATGGCTCGACACATAGTCTACGCTGATTACATCACCGACTTTCATTACTATCTCCAGAGAGTGACTAGTGTTCCAAACTCTCGATCGAACGTGTAAAGCAATCCTTCGTAGTCAGAAAGCCGCATCTCATCCAAGATCCTCTCTTCGTGCATAGCATCATATTTGAGCTGACGACACAGATTGGATGCCAGACCCAGCAAATAGAACGCGTTGCCTTGAGGACCCGACAGGTCAATCTCAATCGGCGTAGGACCTTTCGGTCGGTCTTTCAAAGATTTGATAGCCATGGGCTGTCTCCTTGTCTACATCTTTAATGTGTTGGGGACTATCCCTTCCACATTCTTATAGTACTACATCAGAAGGAAACTTGCACGCGATATATAATTTAATTTAGTAAATTAGAGAATCAGTAGAAGAGTCTGTAGAGACGTACTGAACATTGATTTCCAAAGGCTCAAAATCCAGGTGTTCAACAGGGACAGTGTCGTAATACACAGGACCCGGGGCAGAGTCCTCAATAGTGTCAGGTTGCTTAGATCCGATATGATCTGCAGGAACCCAGGAAAAGCCGACGACAAGCATCAGCGCAACTGTGATAAGAATAAGTGCGAATCTCATATTGAGTACTCCTTTGTTGTAAGTCAGGTAATTATATCAGTTCTGCAGAATTGTATAGCTAAAAGTTAACCGGTCGATGATCCACTCAAAGGGGTGTCTTTCCGTTCGACTTTAACTGATTTGGGAGAGGCGAGTTGCTTAACGTTTTCAGGTGGCGAAGACGGAAGAGGAGGAATGAGGTCCATCCCTTTTTCGAACAGGCGGCGAGAGAACTCCCATGCAGCTTTGCTAGGCTCGACCTTTTCACGCATGCCCCACCACAGCTCTTTGTCTATAGAAAGAGACTGAACTAAATGGAGCATTCCCCAGGCAAACATCGTGCGGTCGGTCTGAGTAATGCATTGAATGGAAGAGCACGGAAGTCCCCACATGAGAAAACACTCGTCCATGAAGCCCCGGACCCATGGGTCATTCTCATACAGGTCCCCGATCATCCCTCTCGGTAAGGTCCGTTTCTTCATAGAACCGGCCTCGCCGGTTCGCGCGAGCTAGGGTACAGCAGGTCGTCGACCAGAGGATCTTCCTTTTCTATGTACCGCCCGGCAACCTTGTTGGTGCATGTATTCCACACGGGGTTAAGCGCTTGGGGGTCTCGGAGCCGACGCTCGAGCAACCCTACTCGAGACGTCTTTTCGCGATCCCTGTCTCCGCAATCAATGGGGATGATGGCGACGGCAAGGTTGTCTAAGCAATAGTCCGAAGCAGACTCGAGGTCGGTGATGTCGTCTCGGGACGACAGGGCTCGGGTCGATAGGGTGTTAAACCAGCACTCTTCGCGGCTTTCCAGGTGAGCAGGTATACGCTCGAGAAAACTACGGCTAGTGCACTTACCCACGTACATCACTACGGGCAGGACACCCTCACATCGGTAGAAGATATAGAGGCCGTTGCTCGGCAACCCCTCATTGTGGACGGATAGGTCTCGGAGAGTAATTCTATTAAGAGGGACTCCCCACCGGCCTTGCCGGCGCGCGCTATGCCCCGAAGCCCAATCATAAAACAGGCGAGCAGCATCTCCAACAGATGATCCTCTAAGGCAATCGACATCAAAAACTATGTTACCATTCATAATCTACTCCACAATTCATCAGAGATCAAATCTCAGCTGCTATAGTTAAACCTGGTCCTACTTTTTAATCTTTCCACATACAGAACACACGCTCGTTCGGCACGAGAGTTCCTCCGTGACCTCACGTCGCGGTGGTGCATTCCTGTTCTGGTTGGAGATTCTCTTCATCTCTCGAATCCACTCTTTCCAAAAAACGCCAAGCTTGTGGATCAACCCAACACGGACGGCCCCGAAATAAGACTTCGCGGATAATCTTGCGCGACCTCTTCTCACCGCTACGCCGATAGATCCAACGATGTCCCAAATAGACAATAACATCATCACCCCCGGGTTTGTAACCCCCTTCGGAAAACCAAGCCATCCATCGATGCGCAACCAGGGCTCTTTTAGGTGGATTAGGCTCAAACCCCGCGAGCTGGCTTCGCATACCTCGGCCCAACTCGATGTCTCGAAGGTAGATGTTGTCGACCCCCTGGAGAATGTCGCCCTTGACGGCATCTTTAGCCCTCATCCTCTACACCGCCCTCGTCGGATTCAAGTCCACCTTTGATAAGGGTAAGCTTACTGCGCATTTCTTTTGCTTCGTGGTTGTCAATCGCGTCCATAATGGCGTCTTTCATGGCCTCCTCGTAGTCAATAAACTCCGCCATCCAGTCCTCGCGGTCTAGAGCATACATGACAAAAGAAAGAAGCCCACAAGCATCGGTCCAATCTTGGACTTTCGCCGGGTCAGCGGTTAGATCAGGTGGCTCAGACATGGCCACTCTAGCCATACCACCCGTAAACACGATCCCGGAATGGCATTCAGACAGGTCACCCAACCCTTTCGCTAATCCAATCTCACCGTTACTACCTGTTATAAAACCAATCATTCGAATCTCCTTGTGGGGAAAACGCCCCCTATGTAAGATTATATGCGCGACGCAGCAATTGTGCAAGCGCTAGAGCATGATACAGCCCATACGCTGTCCGAGAACAAGCGCAGTGGCACATGCTAGCGAAAAAAGCTTAAGTTGCCAGTTGCTCCGCATCCACTTACGCGCCATGGCGTAATTCACGGGCCCGAAGCTCGAGTAGCAGGATCAGTATCCGGTTCAACCTCGTCCGGTTAGCGTTAAGGGGGTTACCATCGGCTCTAAACGGGGTGAGTGACGCCATCAACGCGCGGACCTGCTCGTTCCGTCCCGCGTTAAACTCAGTCGGCGGGGTCACCCCAATGTCTGCCAAATTCCCAAACAGCTCAGCTTGGATATCTTCTGAGGACATGCGATGTAGCGTATCCTCGGGTCTGATAGGGTCTGGTCCGCCCTCGTTTAGTCTCTGTTCATTCATTCGATCGGTCATAGTGATTCTCCTAAGTTTTCTAAGACCTTGACAAACATAGCGTCTGTCCATTTTCTGAAATAGGCATGTCTAACAGTGGTCCAGTTGTAGCCGAGCTTGTAGGGACCGCCATTGCCCCCTTGTGCCATGTTACGAAACTCACCGATCATGCGTGTATACAAGCTTGGGTGATCTGAACGGTAGCCCTCGATTCTGCGTGTCATCACGTGTACAGGGTGATTCTGCGCTCGAGTTGGCCCCATGGATCACTCTTTGTTTTCAGGAGCGTTCTGGCCCCATGTCTCGTCTATCTCGCCTACCTGGCTGAGGAGTGTACCGAAGTCCCCGTCGGCCCAACCCGCATAATAGGTGTCTCTGAGTGACCAAGGGCTCCATGGCTCGATCTGGCCGCAGTCCCCTCCGTCGCGCATGCTTTTAACCGCGCCCAACCATTCCCGATACATGGCCGGGTCGTTCTGCTTAAGCTGCTTGCCATGCTCCGCCTTCTCCTGGATTTGACCCCAATTTGGGCGTTTAGTTGTCTTCTGCTGGTCATACTCATTCCCTATGATCACTATTATATCTCCTCATCGATGGTAAGGGTTGAAAGCTCCCGAAATTTCTCGGAAGAAAATTTTTGCAAGTTGGGCCCTTTGCCCTGGTAAAGCTTTTTGGGAAACGGTGTAGGTAATGATGTCGATCCGAAGGGTCGACTGATTAGCTCACACCACTCCGTCCTCGCTTTAATCACCACGTTATCTGTGTCTGATAGGAGCACACCGACGTACTCTCTTCCTGAGACTTCTGATGTGTATGAGGGTTCGACCACGATACCTGTCTCCATCATGAGGCGCAACCAGACCAGGTCACCAAGCTCTAGAATTTTACCGCGTGTCTTCTCGTTGTTCACGCGTACCGCCTCTCGTTTTTGTAATGTTTTCAATAAGTTGCCGGCCTTCGGCCAGGTCCCGTACTGGGACCAGCATACCTTCGCCAATGACGTAAGCTCCGTCAGGTCGCATGGCTAATCGTAGTGGGCCGCTCGTGTCGAACGACATACCGTCTGTGAATCGTAGATTGGACATAATGTTTCTCCTCGCTGTGTGTGTTAAAGTAAAAGTTTTCTCAAAATTCTCCCGAAAAAAAATGAGAAGAGACTTAGGCCAACCTCCTCCCGGGGGTCCCACTGAGTATGCGCAGAAGGCCCTCGGAGGGGGGGCTAAAAGCAGCTTTTTTAGGGGCTCTCTGGCCGCCCCCTTTTTGGGGCCCCCTGTGCTCCTAACCGCTTGATTTTGTTACACTTTTTCTTTTGCCTGTACGTCCCTGCTCACACCTGCTCTCGGGTGAATGGGCTGAAGACGAGCTTGAGTTCCTCGCGGCCGTGCTCTGTCATCTTGCCGTCGTCCCA
>MDTD01069294.1_pt1 | contig 10499 bp, 12 predicted proteins | sample 811221 | NCBI WGS metagenome assembly MDTD01 (sample SAMN05326646, study PRJNA326480) | marine metagenome | isolation source: seawater | place: Pacific Ocean: South West | collected 2011
CCGACTCCCTGTACTTCCAACGATCAGGATTGGGATCGCCGCTGTGAGCGAAAAACTCCAATGCGTATTGACCGATTTGCCAACTGAATCCCAAAACACTCCCCATGAATGCTTTGATTCTTGTCGATCTACAAAATAATTTTACTCCCAGTGGGGCGCTCCCAGTTCCCGAGGGGGACAGCATTATTCCGCTGATCAATCAACTTCAGCAAAAATTTGACCTCGTGGTAGCAACCCAAGACTGGCATCCCACTGACCATCAGAGTTTTGCAATTCAGCACGAGGGAAGACAACCAGGAGAATTGATTGATCTGCATGAAATACCTCAAGTCCTCTGACCAGTTCACTGTGTTCAATAAACGGAGGAAGCCCAATTCATCTCTAACTTGGATCAGAGTAAGGTCAAAAGAGTTTTCCACAAAGGGCAAAATCCACGAATTGACAGCTACAGCGGCTTCTTTGATAACGACCACCAGAGCAGTACGGGAATGGGAGAGTATCTACGTGAGCTAGAGGACGAAGTATTTGCGGTAGGTCTGGCAACCGACTACTGTGTGCACTTTACGGCAACAGATGCTACTGAAATCGAGTTTCGAACTATCGTGATTTCAGATGCGACTCGTGGAGTGAATTTACAGAAGGGAGATGTCGACCGTGCACTTGTAGCTTTGCAGGAGCAGGAAGTCCGAATCCTATTGAGTTCGGAGTTACCCCGATCCCTCACAAAGATTTAAACAGTTCTCAAAAGTGCTAGTGGCTTCTGACGTAGCGTTCGGTGTGCTGCAAGACTGGCTGTCACAACGCTAAGGGCTACCACTGCCATCAAAGTAACCGAATTGCTCCACCAGTTGATTCTCCAGAGATTCTCGAAGACCACCCACGAAATGATGAAAGAAAAGATCAAGCTGAGTAGAAGGCCTGAAGCTGCTGCAAACAATGCAAGCAACCCAAACTCTGTTTGAACAATGCGCATCACTAGGGGGAATCGCGCCCCCAAGGTCTTGAGCAGATTCATCTCCCAAACACGGCTTTGCACTTCCTGGCGAGCAATGGAGTACAAGACCACCAGACCAGCCAGAATTGCCAAATACGCCATAAAATTAATAGCAAAGCTGACCTGATCAATGATTTCGAAGGCTCTTGCTAAAATTCTTGTCACATCAATGACAGAAATATTGGGATAGGAACGAACAATACTGTTTTGAAGTGAAAGTCGTTTTTCAGCAGGAACATTCCGGATACTGCCAAGGAAAACTTTGGGGGCATCTTCCAGAGCACCGGGCTGCATCACAATAAAGAAGTCCGGTTGAAACGTAGTCCATTCCACCTTCCGCAAGTTTGCTACCTGGGCCTCAACTGGAATGCCTGCAATATCAAAGGTTAGCCGGTCCCCAACTTGCCACTCACGCCAGCCAGCAAACTCTTTCTCCAAAGAAACCTGAACGGGTTGATCGCCCATGAAATCATAGCTTCCACTGAGGGGCTTCCCCTCTACAATACCAAGGTTCGCCTGATCCGCAGAAAGATAGGACAAATTGTATGTTCGACTTCTTCGGCGACGTTCACGGTTTTCATCTCGTACCACATCATCTCTATCTTGGCCTTGGTAAATCTCTCCATTGACCATTGAGAGTCGAGCTCTTACCAATGGAGAAAGGCTCTCTAGAGCAAAACCTTCCTGAGCAACCACGTTTGTGAGGCCTTCAATCTGCTCTTCCTGGATATCAAAGACAAAAAACGTTGGGACTCGGCTGTCATCAGGCCGCTCCAGTTCTTCAACCAGCCCCTGCTGCAACTGGGGAATCAGATTGATCAGCAGGGTTCCCAAAGACATCGACAGGAAACAGGAAATTGCTGCAACTCGGTTACGGTTCAAACTGCGAAGAGCGATCTTGAAGACTGGTCTTTGACGATTCGAAAAATGACCACACATCTTGAAGAGTAGCCAAGCCAATAAAGTAAGGACTAGTAAGGCGCCAATGAAAAGCAACAAAAACAATCCTCCCCTTTTGAATCCGGCTACCCAGATCGTCAGCCCTCCGTATACCAGAAACCCGGGCAAGTAGCTCGCCAGCTTCAGCTTCCAGGTGTTCCCCCGACTAAACTCCCGACTTGTATCGCGCAGCAGGGCAATAGGTTGAACTCGATGGATTGAAGTCAGTACTGGTAAACAAAAAATTAGGCTGCCGATGGTTCCCAATACCATAGCCACACAGAGACTGGCCCAAGGCATATCTTGTTGAAAACCAAGTGGAAGAAAATCTGAGACAAGATGAGGTAGAATCTGTAACAAGGCTAGAGACACGAAGGCAGAGACAATCACAGCCATTCCACCCAGAATCAAAATTTGACTGAGTAAAAGGAGATAAGTTGACTTTCTGGCTGCACCCAAACTCATGAGAATTGCTATTTCCTGAAAACGGCTGTGCAGATAATCTCGAAATAGATAGGCTGCGCCCAATCCTGCTAAAAACAGAGCAACCAGCGAAACCATACCCAAATAATCATTCAGGTAGCCCAAGGCTCGACCAACTTGCTGGCTTGCTCCGGCAGGAGTCTGAACTCTAAGTGAGTATGCTTTTTCCCCGAGTTCATCCAGATCCTTCTGTAATTTTTTGGCAGCTAGTTCTTCATCAATTCCTGGAGCTAACTTATAATATTGACGGTGGAAAACTCGGCTTTTTCCAACTGCAGTTAAACCTGTGTTATGGACCTGATCGTAGCTCATGTAAATTCGGGAGGCCACTCCAAAAGTAGAGAAACTTGTTCCTGGATCTTGCAGAACTACGTCAGCAATCTTAAAAATCTTGCTGCCAATCTGCAGGGAATCTCCCAGTTTTAAATCAAGAGAAGTCAGCAAGTCAGGATAGACCCAGATAACTGGCTCTTTCAGAGCTTGAGCAACTTGGCGAGGTCCAATGATCCCTTTTTCCCGGAGTTCCAATTCTCCGTACAGTGGGAAACCGGCATCAACAGCAATGATCTGCGATAAGCGTGAATTGACTCCACTGGCGGACATTGAAACAAAGGAGATCTGACGACTCTGATCAATCGGTCCAAGGCTCTTGCTAATTGTTTGCAGTTCTTCTTCTGTAAAAGGGCGAGTTGCATTGACCGCAATGTCAGCCGTTAGAATACTCTTCGCATTTCGCCCCAAATGACTTTGGATCGATGAATTGAACGAATTGAGCGCTAAAAACCCTACTAACCCAATTGCCAGATTGAGGACGAAGAAAACACTAAATTTACGGTTGTTTCGAATTTCTCGCCAAGCCAGCTTGAACCAGATCTGCATAATTTAATGATCAAAAAAAGAGAAAGAAAATGAGAGGATTATCAATACGTTGATCTTAAACACCTTTGCGCCGACAACGCTCACTGCAGTAACGAACCTGGTCCCAATCACGAGCCCATTTTCGCCTCCAGGTAAATGGACGCTGACATACAGGACAAATCTTCTGGGGCAGGTTAAATTTTTTGTGTGACATGATAAATAGTTTTTCAGAGTAGCATGAAAATTTGAAATTGCTTTGGGAAAATGAATAAGCTACTTCTGCAACGCTCAGACCCCCCTTGGAAAATGAGGGTATTTGCGTTGCATCTTGAAGGGGGTCTTGTATCTTGCTGCTTTTACAAAACTTTCAAAGACTTGCGAACTATCTTCCCAGTCACTCTGGAGAATCGCTTGAACGAACCAGCTGCCCATCTCAAATCGCTTGTCCGCACGATTCCTGACTTTCCCAAACCTGGAATTCTTTTTAGAGACATCACGACCTTATTAAGTAATCCTGCTGCATTTCAGGAGACTCTTCAGTTGCTGGTCAGTCGCTATCGCAATACAAAGCTTCACGCTGTCTGTGGCATTGAATCAAGAGGCTTTCTCATCGGTGCTCCACTCGCCTTGAAATTGGGGATTGCCTTCGTGCCTATTCGTAAACCTGGAAAACTCCCTGCGGCTATCGAAAGGGTCGAATATGTGCTGGAATATGGAACAGACTCTTTGGAAATTCATAAAGATGCACTTCAACCCGGTCAGCGAGTACTATTGGCAGACGATCTCCTGGCAACGGGTGGAACCATTTCAGCAGCTGCTCAACTTGTTCAGCGATTGGACACCATCGTTCATGAAGCAGCTTTCATTATTGAATTGGAAGGCCTTGGTGGACGCGAGAAACTGTCATGTCCAGCCTTTTCATTAATGCGCTTCACAGAGGCGTGATGGCTGATTCGTACAGAAAGATCTGCGATTGGGAAGAAGCGAAAAAGCGCGCTCAAAGTTGGAAAAAAGCCGGGCAAAGGATTGGTTTCACAAACGGTTGCTTTGATATTCTTCACGCAGGCCATGTCCGCTACTTGCAAGATTCGGCAACTCAAGCTGACCAACTGATTGTGGGTTTAAATTCCGATGCTTCTGTTAAAATCTTGAAAGGAAGCAACCGTCCAATTGTTGCTGAAGATGATCGAGCATATGTCCTCAGTGGGCTGGAAGCTGTCGCTGCTGTCATCATTTTTCAAGAAGAAACACCCTTTGAACTTATAGAGTGGCTAGAGCCGGATGTGCTTATGAAGGGTGGTGACTATGTAGCTGACGAGATCGTGGGTTATGATTCCGTCATAAAGAGAGGAGGGGCGGTAAAGGTATTGCCTTTTCTAGATAGCCGCTCTACGACAAATATCGTTCAACGTATTCGAGAACTTACAACATGATAATCGTTACTGGAGGAGCCGGCTTTATTGGCAGCAATTTGATCTGGGGACTCAATCGGATAGGTTATGAAGACATTCTTGTGGTGGACAATCTTTCTCAAGCTGAGAAGCATCGAAATTTAAATTCCCTAAAGATTGCTGATTTTCTCGATAAAGAAGATTTCCTAGCTTTGTTACCAAAATTAGATAATGTCCAGACCATTTTTCACCAAGGCGCCTGTTCCTCGACAACAGAAACAGACGGACGCTACATGATGGAGAACAACTATCAGTTCTCCAAAACTCTGCTTCACCACTCCTTAGAAAATAAGATCGACTTGCTATATGCCTCCAGCGCTTCAGTTTACGGAGATGGTATAGCAGGATTTCGTGAAGAGAGAGCCTGCGAGTGGCCTCTCAACGTTTATGCATTCTCCAAATTTTCATTTGACAACTACGTTAGACAGCGTCTATCGCAAGCTTCTTCACAGGTTTTGGGCCTGCGCTACTTCAATGTCTATGGCCCCCAAGAAAATCACAAAGGCAAGATGGCTTCTGTTGCCTTTCATCTCTTTGGACAACTTGCCCATGGTCAGAAAATGAAATTATTTGCCGGAAGTGAGGGCTTTCGTCGAGATTTTATCTTCGTAGATGATATCGTGCAGATGAACCTGCATTTCTACCAGACCAAGGGCAGTGGAATCTTTAATGCGGGTACAGGGAAAGCAAGAAGTTTTCAAGACATCGCTACCACCCTACAAAGGCTGGAACCAGAAGGCCAGATCGAAATCATACCGTTTCCTGATCACCTCCGAGGCAAATATCAAGAATTTACTGAGGCCGATACGCGTCTTCTGCATAAAGCAGGTTACGAGCGTCCAATCACTACCTTGGAAGACGGGATACGTCAATACTATGATCTCTGGAAGCAAACTGGCGGCTACCGTCGGGAGTAAATCTGTGACTTCATTTCCAAAAATCAAAGCCATCCTGTACGACATGGATGGGCTCCTTCTGGACACAGAAAAATTTTACACTGATGTAACACAAGAGATTGTCTCAAGATTCGGGAAGAATTTTGAATGGTCACATAAGTCACAAATGTTGGGGCGACCTGCCCTCGAATCCGCAAGAACCCTGGTTAGGGTGCTGGAATTGCCTATCCAGCCAGAGGACTATCTTGCGGAGCGGGAAGCACTGCTCAACCAACGTTTCCCAGAAGCAGAGGCGATGCCGGGAGCAATCGAACTGACCAGGCGAATGAAGAAAGCTAGAGTACTTCAAGCAGTAGCTACTAGTTCAACCAAAGAGGCATATACTCTCAAGACTACAAAGCATCAAGAATGGTTTAGAGAGTTTGATGCCATCGTCACTGGAGATCATCCTGATATTCAAAACGGCAAGCCTGCACCAGACATTTTTCTAGTCGCTGCAAAAAAACTTCGGGTTCTTCCGCGCGAATGTCTTGTTTTCGAGGACGCGCCAGCCGGTGTCGAAGCAGCAAAGGCTGCTGGGATGAGTGTGGTAGTGGTTCCAGATCCCCAACTGAATCAAGAAATGGTGAAAAGTGCAGACCTAAAGCTTAATTCCCTACTAGAATTTAAACCAAGTGATTGGTGCCTACCAAACTGAGTTTAATTTCATTCTACCTGATTCACTTGACATTCGGAGAATTCACATTCCTACACCCCAAAAACCTTGGCGGACTTGCTGCCAGCTTGCTGTCCTACTAGCCTCTTTGACTTTTACACCCATTGTTCTCGTTCCAGATAAGATAGAACCAATTCTGATGGGGATGCCACGTACCCTTTGGTTAGGTATGTTAATTTCTCTCGGATTTTTCGTACTCACTCTCTGGGGAGCTTTTCTCCTTACACGAAAAAATGAGAACGATTGATGTGGTTTGGTATCTTCCTGCTGGCATATCTTATTGGCATAGTCTACGTGCTACGTCTCTGTCAAATTGCTGAAGTTGGACCTGCCAGTGAGTACAGCTATCGCTTCGCTGATTCCAATATTGGTAGTGTCCTAGGAGTTCTCACATTCTCCGCCACGCTTTTCAGTAGTTTCACTCTATTAGGGCTTCCTGATTTTTTTCGAAGCCATGGGGTAGGCACCTGGATTTTTCTTGGTGTTACAGATATGGCAATGGCTTTTTTAGCGCTCTGGTTTGGCCTAAAAGTCCGTGAGAAAATCAATGTACAGGGGTTTGAAAGTGTCAGTGAAATGTTGGCAAAGACCTATCATGCAGATTGGGTTCGTTTCATCTACTGGGCTGGGATTTTTGTGTTTCTACTTCCCTACGTAGCTATTCAAATCAAAGGAGTCTCTAGCTTTTTATCGGTTGCTTTTCCTGCAGATATTCCGAACTGGATTTGGTCTCTATTTATCTTTCTAGCCATTCTAGTTTACAGCTACTTGGGAGGTCTCAAGGCCATCATTTACACCGATGCAATCCAAGGGTTGATTCTGCTGATGATCACAATGTTGATCGCTACAATCTGTCTGGATCAGGTGGGTGGATGGACCAGCATGTTTGAACAAATTGAAGATAAGAATCCCAAGTTGCTTTCCGTTCCTGGACCCACAGGGCTCCTGAATACTCAGTTTCTGTTGGTTTCTTTTCTAACTATTGTTCTGATGCCAATCAGTCAACCTCAGCTTTTTGCCCGATTCACTGTGATGCGTGATGAACGAAGTATGATTGAGATGGTGTTGGGCATGAGTGTCTTCGTTTTTTTAATCATTACACCTACCATTGCGATAGGGATGTATGGAGCCATCAACTATCCGGATCTGTCAGCAAGCGAATTCTGGGTTAAAACGCTTGTTAACGATCAACCCGAAATTATTGGTGCCCTAGTTGTCGTTGGCTTGATTGGCGCAGCAATGTCTACAGCCGACTCACAGCTTTTTGCCTTGGAATCGGAGGTTAGCCCCACCATTCGCACATATTCTTTCCGCAAGTTTCCTATCTTGATCTTTGCGATCATGGCATTTGGTCTTGCTATGCTGAGTTCATCTGAGTTGTTATTGCTGGCTACAGCCAGTTTTGCAGGTACATCGCTCTTAGCTCCGATGATTCTTTTAGCAGTCCTTAGTAGAGATGGAGAGCATCCTCCCTTGCTGATTCCCGTCATCTGCGGCGCATCACTTTTGATTTACCTTATATCACTGCTCAGTGGGTTTGTGCCTCAAATGATTTTTGAATACCGTCTTGAGCTTCTACTTTTGTTTTTGAATACCATCATAGTTGGCTTCTTTTATTCTTTTCGTGAGCAAAGCAGGATAGCATGATAAAGTTTCGAGCCAATGTAGCAGCAGTCATCATCAACCAACGTGGTGACAAGATCTTGATGTTCCACAGAGTAGAAGGACGACGTAAGGGCTGGCAATTTCCACAGGGAGGCGTAGATGCAGGGGAAACAGAAGAACAAGCCATTCTGAGGGAACTAAAAGAAGAGATTGGCACTAATGATGTGAGGATTCTCAAAAAGAGTTCCAAGCGAACTCGATATCAGTTTCCTAAATCTATAATGAAGAGAATGCAAAACAGGGGTCGCTGGAGGACGTATTGGGGGCAGGAGCAACTCTGGTTCCTCGTTCAGCTGAATCTTGGAACAGAAGCACTTTCTTTAAATAATAAAGGACACAAGCAGGAGTTTGACCGCTTCAAGTGGATGAGACCTAAGGCTGGTTTACGCAAGGTGGTGGGATTCAAGCGCAAGGCCTATCGAAAAGGATTAAAACTATTAGGTGTGATCTAGCGAAGCCGAAATCGATCAAGAATCTCGTTTGCTAGCCTGATATATCCAGTTGCTCCGATTGAGTTGAGGCTGCGGTTAATTACATCTACGCCAGCAGCGCTTGCGTCCAGTACCTGTGGACATTTTGGGATGATCGTTTGAAAGACACTCTCTCCTAATGTTTGGTAGACCTGACGGCAAACCTTTTGGTGAGCTGGAATTTCGTGGTCGAACATCGTCAAAAGAATTCCTGCAATTCGCAAATTTGGGTCGATGTTAGCCTGTAGGTCCTTGAAAGCAAGCAAAAAGCGTTTGAGAGACTTGATAGCGAGGGCTTCACACTGCATCGGAACAATTACCAAATTCGAAGCGACCATCGCATTGATGCTCAGTGCGTTTGTAGAAGCGGGAACGTCAATAATGATGAATTCAAACTCCCCGCGAGCATGTCGAGCAAGCCACTGGTGCAGGTGATGGTAGTCTGCTGCCACTTTCATCAGTTCGTTTTCGTGCGTCAGCCGATCCACATCGTTTAAGATCAAGTGCATGTTCTCAGTGCTAGTCGGCAAAAGAACATCCGAAAGGGTCGTGTTATCTTGGCAAAAGATTTCAAGAGTTCCCTGGATGACTCTCTGCTTAACTCCCATCGCCGAATAGACCGAGCTTTGGGGATCAAGATCCAACAGTAGAGTGCGGTAGCCACCAAGGGCGAAGGCCGTTGCCAAATGAACAGCTGAAGTGGTTTTACCAACCCCGCCTTTCTGGCTCGCAAAGGAGATGACAGTGGCCATGCAGTAAAATCAGGAGCAGTTAGGACTTCAATAGCGAATCATTACTCACCCATCAATTCAGGTGAATAAGGTACTTGTTGCGGAATTCGTACCAAGCAATCGCCACTCTTTTAATGCTCAATCGTGGGTGACTTCTCGTCCTTTACGCCAGTCGGAAGTTCTGAAGGAGTATCCTACCCCCCGTTCAGTACTGATAAATTTCGGCTCAAAACCTTGGTCAATCTTTTTTCGTAAGCGAGCGATCAAGGTGTCTACTACTCTTGCTTCAGGCTCATAATCATGTCCCCAAACCGTGTTTAAGATCATATCCTTACTCAAGATTCGATTCGGGTTCTTCATGAAATAGAGCAACATCCGATATTCTTTTCGGTTTAGATAGATGGTGTTGGATCCTCTCCGAACTTCCTTGTTCGACAGATTGATAGTCAAATCATGTGCGGTTAGCAGCGAGTACTCATCCTGCTCATTATAAGTTCGTAGAAAAACGATCACTTCTTTACTTTCACCTGGATATCCCTGCAATTCATAGCGTGTTAATTCGAAGTCTTCATTTCGAGTGCTGTAGCTTACTTCCTCATCCGTATTTGATTCACGAACAAGATGGGTCAGTTGTGAGATCTGACGCCGCAAATTTTCTGGTAGTGGCAGTTCTCTAAGAAACTTGCCCTTGGTGCCCGGTGGTCCCAACAAGCATTCAGGATCGTTTTTGTAATCAAGTAGGATATTGTCTTGATCATAGCGCATGATCAGATGGGGAAATGCCTCTACCAAAATTCGATTCATACGTTCCTGCTGACGGAGCTGCATTTCAATCCTTCGGCGTTCTTGAATCTCTTCTAAAAGGGATCGCTCGTAGTTTCTTGCATGCAGGACAGAACGTAAGCGCACCTGCATTTCAACGAGGTTAACCGGTTTGTTCAGAAACTCTTTGGCTCCCTTCTGGAAACACTGTAGGAAAACTGTACGATCTTCATCCGCTGTAATTACTACCACGGGCAAATTTAGCAAGCGAACTTCTTGCATCAAATCAAGTGCGGAGTGGGGAGAGTCCAAGTAGAAATCAACCAGCAGCATATCGTAGGTGTGTCGCTGTATAAATGTAATCGCCTCAGCATAACTGGCTGCAGAGTCCACTTGGTAGCATTCGCTATCAATTTGAAGCAACATTTGCTCAACGATCAGGCGTTGTTCCTCAGAGTCCTCAACAAGCAATAGACGATACGAAGCTTGAGATTCCATAGCACTCACCAAAATTAGTTACAGTTTTTGTCAGAAA
>MDTD01069335.1_pt1 | contig 10498 bp, 7 predicted proteins | sample 811221 | NCBI WGS metagenome assembly MDTD01 (sample SAMN05326646, study PRJNA326480) | marine metagenome | isolation source: seawater | place: Pacific Ocean: South West | collected 2011
AGATACAAGTAGTAAATTTGTTTATAGAGGTAAAAACGATATGTTTAATCTTAAACGCTATAAGAAGCTACTCAAAAGTTTAGTAAGTTCTGGACTTAAGCCAACAACTGATTGGAACAAAAAGTTAAGTGAAAACTCTCTCTTGATACGTCACGATGTTGATTTTAGCATTGAGTATGCTTATCGATTAGCACATGTAGAGTCTAAATTAAAAATTTGTTCAACTTTTTTTTTCATGATAAGTAGTAATTTTTACAACATTTTATCATCCCATAATCAAAAATTAATTAAAAATATTTCTAGCATGGGTCATAAAGTGTCGTTACATTTTGATCCCACTGTTTATGAAGATTTAAAATATTTTAAGTATGAAAAAAATTTATTTGAAAATATATTTGGAGAAAAAGTAGATATTGTTTCTATTCATAGACCAAGACATTTTTTAAGAAATAATAATATAAAATTATTCGGAATAGCTCAAACTTATCAAGATGTATTTTTTAAAAAGATGAAATATATATCAGATTCAAATTGTAGAGATGTTAACCCTCAAATAATAAAATTTCTAGAGGATCCAAGAAAAATAGGACTACATTTATTAATACATCCTATCTGGTGGATGGATTTAGGCAAGAGTCCTATAAAAACTATTAATAATTGGCGTAAACAAAATAAAGATTTTATTACTTCAGAAATTATTAATAATTTGAAAGCTTATAAAAGATAAATTATGAACATAGTTCTTTTTGGTTGCACAGATAACACACTCCACCTTGCAAGATTTTTATTTAAATTAGGATTTACTTTTGAATTAATAACAATCTCGCCAATTAAAGCTAAAATAAATAAAGTAGTTAACTATACAGACTTAACTCTTTATAAAGATTTATTCTCATCAATTTATGTTTCAGAAAATTTTAACTTAAAAGCGAAAAAAGATTTAGAATATTTTAAAAAACCTAAAAAGTTTAAATTAGGTTTTTGTAATGGATGGCAAAGGTTAATTCCGAAGGAAATAATTGACTGTTTTACTGTTGGTATATTTGGCATGCATGGTAGTGCTAGAAACCTTCCATTTGGTAAAGGTCGTTCTCCTATGAATTGGGCATTAATTGAGGGACGAGAATTCTTCCATACAAATCTCTTCAAGTATCAGTCTGGTGTAGACAGTGGGCCTATTATTGATACCTGTACTTTTAGTATTAATTCAAGTGATACAGCAGAGACAATGCATTATAAAAATACACTATCAATGTGCTATTTAATTCAAAAAAATCTTAATGCATTACTCGATGGAACTAAAGAAGCTCAAGTGCAACCAACTGTTCTTGGGGAAAGCTTTTACCCAAAAAGAGTTCCAAAAGATGGAGCAATTGATTGGAGAGATGATATATTTAATATTGAAAAACTTATTAGAGCTGTGACAAACCCTTTTTATGGAGCTTTTAGTTATTTAAATGGAGCTGAGATTATTATTTATCGTTCTTCAATCTTCTACACAGATATAGAACAACATCCATTCAAAGCCTCATCTCTTGGCGAGGTTGTGGATATATTTCCTAATAATAAATTTTTAGTTAGATGTTCAGGGGGAGTTTTGCTAGTGCATGAATACAAAGGAGATAGGCCTTCAGCTGGAAATATATTTGATGAAATTGAAGGAACATTAAATTCCTTTAAACGTAATAGTTATGGTTTTTTTGATATTTAAAGATACTGTTTAATAAAAAGTAATTAAAAGAATGGCAAATTTAAAAATTACTATCGTCACATATAGCTGGCCACCGCGTAACTCAATGAGTACTCATAGACCTTATTCTTGGGCAAAATATTGGAGTAAAAAAGGTGCAGAGGTAACAATTCTTACTGCAAAAAAACAAACTTTTGATAGTCCTCTAGATTTGAAATTACCCAAATTAAAAGACGTTAAGGTGATTGAGGATGCTTATCAGTTTTTTGGAAATTGGATAGTAAAATTTCCATCGATTGAAAAGATTGGTAAATCTTTAAGATTTAAAATCTTAAATTATTTAGGAGAGGACTATGATCCAAGAAATTCTTGGTTTTTTTCTGCTTCTCCAATTATTTCAAAATTGGCAAGAGAGTCAGATGTAGTTATTAGTACTTATGGGCCCGAAGTATCACATGTTATTGGTTGCAGAATGAAAATATTATGTCCATCAATTTATTGGATAGCTGATTATAGAGATCTTTGGAGTGATAATCCAAATTTAGAGAGTGCATCAAATAAATTAAAAGAAAAAATAAAAAAAAAAGAAAGACAAATAGTAGGAAAATATGCTGATTTAATAACTTCTATCTCAGATGATTTTTGTCATAGACTAAAAAAACTACACAATAAACCTACAATTAAAGTTACAAATGGCTTTGATATTAATGATAGTTTAGTTAAGCAAAATATTTCAAAAAAACATAATAGATTGAATAAAAAACTAAGAATTGTATATACTGGGTCAATCTATTCAAAGGATCTAAAACCAGAAGTTCTATTAGATGCAATAGCTAATCTTGTAAATAAAAAGGTAATTCCAAAAAAATCAATTATTTTAGAGTTTTATGGATCTAGGCAAGATTATATTAAAAATTTATCTCAAAATTCAAAATATTCAGATTTAATTAATATCAAAGGACATATAGATAGATCTAAAACCTTAGATGTTCAAAAAAAAGCTGATTTGTTACTTTTATTAGCAAGCTCAAAAACAATTTCAAAGGGTGTTCTCACTGGAAAAATTTTTGAATATATGGCAGCAGGACGACCAATTCTTTGCATTGGTAGTAGTCCTAACTTTGAAATTGGTAAGGTTCTTAAAATGACTAATGCAGGTATAGTTTTTAAGAAACATGAAATTAAAAAATTAGAGGATTTAATTTATAAAACTTATGATGGTCATGGATTATTTAGTAATTATAAGTCCAATATAAATAAAGTTTTAAGTTTTTCACGTGAACGTATCGCTAATAACTTTTTATTTCAAATAAAAAAAAGAATTTTAAAAAATAAATCAAAGTTAACAAAATTTAAAGTACAAAAAAAATATAATAACAAAACCCCCAAAATCATACATTTAATTACAGGACTAGAGAGAGGCGGTGCTGAAAGATTCTTATTTAATCTTATTTCTAACGGACTAAAAGGACAGTTTAATAATAGTGTAATTTCCCTTATGTCTGAAGGTTATTATGGAAATTTATTAAAAAAAAAAAAAGTTCCAGTTTTCAGTTTAAATATGAAAAGAGGTCAAATTAACTTTTTGGCATTAAAAAAATTACGACAAATCTTAATAGATCAGAAACCAGATATAATACAAGGATGGATGTATCATGGAAATTTGGCTGCACTATTAGGTTGTATTATGATTAAGAAAAAAACCAAACTTTCATGGACTATACGTCTAAGCCTTGAAATATATAAAAGAATGAAATTAACAACTCGTTTAGCTATTAAACTTGGTTCTTTACTATCAAGAATACCAGACTTAATAATCTATAATTCAAATCGGTCACTTAAGCAGCATCGTTCTATAGGCTATAATAAAGAAAATGATTTTTCTATTCCAAACGGCTTTGATGTTAAGGTTTGGAAACCAGATAATAAAATAAGATTTAATTTAAGAAAAAAACTTAATATATCTAATTATACAAAAGTAATTGGCTATGTTGGTAGAGGAGATGATCAAAAAGATATACCAACTTTGTTTGAGGCTTTTGATAAAGTCTGTAAAAAACACACAAATGTAGTTTTGCTTACTATTGGAAGAAATTTAAAAAAATATAAAACTGATAATAAAAATATAATATTCTTAGGACAGCAATCCAAAGTACATAATCTTATGAAAGCTTTTGATTTGCTTTGCCTTTCATCTAAAGCTGAAGGGTTTCCAAATGTAATTGGTGAAGCTATGTCAACAGGAATACCATGCGTCACTACTGATGTAGGCGATGCAAAAAATATTGTTGGTGAGACAGGTTGGATTTCACCTCCAAATGACCCAATATCACTTGCAAATTCTCTTGATAATGCATTAAAAAATTCACAAGAAAAATTAAAAAAATATGGACAAAGTGCTAGAAAAAAAATTATTAATAATTTTTCTATTGATGATGTTAAAAATCAATATATATCTTTATATAATTCAACTTTAGATTAAAAAAATAAAATATTATTTTATTTATAATATAATGTTTCCTACAAATGATTTTGTTATGTAGATATTTAAGTCTAGGTATTTAAAAAAAAACTATGAAGATATTAGTTACAGGCTCTGCTGGTTTTATAGGATCAATGTTTTCTATTAAATTATTAGAGAGGGGAGATGAAGTAGTTGGTATAGATAATCATAATAACTACTATGATCCAGAAATTAAAAATGATCGCCTTAACCTTTTAAAGAAATATAAGAATTATAAACACTACAAAATTGATCTTAATGATTATGACAAACTTTCAGATATATTTAAGACTTTTAAATTTAATAAAGTAGTAAATTTAGCAGCTCAGGCTGGTGTACGCTATTCGATCCAAAATCCACTTATCTATATAAATAGTAATATTTTAGGTTTTTCTCATATACTTGAAAATTGTCGACACAATAAAGTTGAACATTTGGTTTATGCTAGCACTTCAAGCGTTTATGGTGCAAATACTAAAATGCCTTTTTCAGAGCACGACAGTGTAAGCCATCCATTATCTCTTTATGCAGCATCCAAACTATCTAATGAACACATGGCACATTCATACAGCTATCTTTATAATCTCCCAACAACTGGCCTTAGATTTTTTACAGTTTATGGACCATGGGGTAGACCCGACATGGCTTTATTTAAATTTACAAAGGCTATTTTAGAGGGAAAAAGTATTGATGTATTTAATAATGGTAATCATACAAGAGACTTCACATTCATTGATGACATCGTAAATGGCGTCATAAAAACTTTAGATGATACAGCTACAATGAATCCTAAGTGGAATAGTAATCAACCCGATCCTGCTACAAGCAAAGCTCCTTGGAGAATATACAACATAGGAAATAATAATCCTGTAAAGCTCATGGAATATATTAGCGCTTTAGAAAAAATGTTAAATAAGAAAGCTAAAATAAATTTTTTGCCTCTACAAAAAGGTGATGTGCCAGATACTTATGCAAATGTAGATAATTTAAAGCAAAAATTTAATTACAAACCTTCCACTAGCGTTATTGATGGGGTTTCTAAATTCGTTAAATGGTACAAAGATTATTATAAAATATTATGAGTTTAGACAAAAATCTTGAATTAGCTATTATAGGATTGGGTTATGTTGGTTTACCCCTCGCTTTAGAATTTGCTAAAAAAAGACCCATAATTGGTTTTGATATTAATAAAAAAAGAATAAAGGAATTAGACTCTGGTATCGACAAAAATTTAGAGTTTAATAAAAAAGATCTTCAAACGTCAAAACAATTAAAGTTTACAAATAGTGTTGATGAACTTAAATCTGTAAATTCTTTTATCGTTACAGTACCAACGCCAATTGATGAATTAAAAAAACCTAATTTAAAGCCGCTTTTAACTGCTTCAGAAATGATTGGTAAATTAATTAATAAAGAAAGTTTAATTATTTATGAGTCAACAGTTTATCCTGGCTGTATAGAAGAAGTCTGTGTGCCTATATTAGAAAAATTTTCAGGATTGAAATTTAATAAAGATTTTTTTTGTGGATATAGTCCTGAAAGAATTAATCCAGGAGATAAAGATCATACAATCTCAAAAATTAAAAAAATAACATCAGGCTCAACACCTAGAATAGCCGACCTTGTAGATCATTTGTATAATGAAATTATTACTGCCGGGACTCATAAAGCTCCCAGTATTATAGTGGCAGAAGCAGCAAAAGTAATAGAAAATACACAAAGAGATTTAAATATCGCTTTGATAAATGAATTATCCATTTTATTCAGAAAAATGAATATCGATACCCAAGCTGTTTTAAATGCGGCTGAAAGTAAATGGAATTTTTTACCATTTAAACCTGGTTTGGTAGGTGGTCATTGTATAGGAGTTGATCCATATTATCTCACTTATAAAGCAGAGAAAATTGGTTATCATCCTAAAATTATTTTATCAGGAAGAGAAATAAATGATAATATGGGATCTTATGTAGCTTTTGAGTTTGTTAAAGAGATAGAAAAAAAAAATATAAAAATTAGAGATGCTAAAATATTAATAATGGGACTTACGTTTAAGGAAGATTGTGCAGATATTCGTAACTCTGGAATAGAGAATGTAATAAAAAAATTAAGAGAATTTAATTGTAGTTTAGATCTTTATGATCCTTGGGCAGATAAAGAGGAAATTAAAGATATTTATAATATTTATCCACTCTTAGAATTAGATCAAAAAACATATGATGGAATTATAATAGCTGTTGCTCATACAAAATTCAAAGAAATGGGAATAAACACTATATTAAATTTATGCAAAGAAAATCATACTATTTATGATTTAAAATCTATATTTGCAAAAAATAAAACCACCTTAAGATTATAAATTATATTCAATTTTAAATATAATATAATAAATTTTTTCGACAAATTTAAAAATAGCTGAATTTAAATTAAAATGTAATAATGAATCTACTTTAAGCTTATGAAAAAAAATAAAAAAATTTTAATTCTTGTAAATTATTTAAGTTTTTTTATTTCTCATCGTTTGCCAATTGCTAATGCTCTGTTAGATAAAGGATTTGATGTATTTATTGGATATGGAGAACTTCGAGGGGCAAATCCAAAAATTTTAGAGGAGAAGGGCTTTAAAGTTAGTTTTGTTCCAATACAGCCAGGAGGAATTAATTTTTTTAAAGATTTAAAAACGCTCTTTCATATTTGGAAATTTTTCAAAAAAGTTAGACCGGATGTTGTTCATTTAGTTACTATTAAACCTTATCTTTATGGAGGGATTATCTCACGTTTTATAGGCATACCTAGTTTAGTTTCAGCAATTTCTGGACTAGGAACTTTATTTATTAGTGAAAATCTAAAGACTAAAATATTACGTGTTTTACTTTTTCCAATTTATAAATTTGCTTTTAACCATAAAAACCAAAAAATTATTGTTCAAAATGAAGATGATTTAAAAACATTAGTAGGTTGGGGAGTTTTAAAATCATCAAAAGTTAAGTTATTAAAAGGGTCTGGGGTAAAATTACAAAATTTCACAAATTTTGAGGAACCCAAAGGTATAATTACAATATGTTTTGCTGGAAGACTGTTAAAAGACAAAGGTGTTTTAGAGTTTATCTCTGCGGCAAGAATTATTAAGATGCGTGGTATACAAGCACGTTTTTTTTTAGCTGGTGATTTAGATGAAAATAATCCATCAGGATTTAATTCTCATGAGTTAAAAAAAATAAATAAAGATAACTATGTCGAAATTCTTGGATTTCAAAATGATATTTCAATTCTGTATGAGAAATCACATATAGTTTGTTTACCGTCATATCGCGAAGGTTTACCAAAATCTTTAATTGAAGCAGCTGCTGCAGGCAAATCAATTGTTACAACTGATGTTCCTGGATGCCGTCAAGTTATAATTCCAAATGTAACAGGTATTCTTGTACCACCTAAAGATCCATTTAAATTAGCTGACGCAATACAATGGTTAATTAAGAATCCGAAGGATAGAATTTCTATGGGTCAAGCTGGAAGAAAATTTGCTGAAAAAGAATTTTCAGTTGAAAAAATAGTTCAAAATCATCTTGAAATTTATCAAGATCTTCTTAGTAATAGTTAAAATTTATTAAGCAATTTTTAAAAAATATAAATATAATATATTATTATAAGACACTCTATAAATGAATATAAAATTTTTATTAATACAGTTGAATGAAATAAATTTTGATCTCGTAGATAAATATTTATTCTCTTCAAAAAAAAATAAATTTCTAAATCTTAAAATACTTAAAAATACATATAAATCTTTTGATACTTATTCTGAGCAAGAATACAAAAATTTGGAACCATGGATACAGTGGGTATCAATAAATCTTGGTAAAGAATTTAACCAGCATAAGATATATAGGCTAGGAGATATAGTAAATCACCCTAATGAAAAACAAATTTTTGAAAAAATTGAAAATAGAGGATTTAAAGTAGGAGCAATTTCTCCCATGAATGCTGCAAATAGATTAAAAAATCCGTCTTATTTTGTACCAGATCCTTGGACTAATACATATTCAGATAGCTCAGATTTTTCTAGGAGAATATCTCTTATGTTAAAACAAACTGTAAATGATAATGCCTCTGGAGGTATCTCGTTGAACTCAATTTTAACTATTTTAGAAATTATTTTTAAAACACTTCATTACAAAAAAACTTTTATTTTATTCAAACTTATTTTTTCATCAATAATAAAGCCGTGGAAGAAATCACTTGTTTTAGACTATCTAATTCATTTAGCACATATGTATTTATTGAAAAAAAAATTACCAAATTTTTCTTCAGTTTTTTTTAATGCAGGTGCACATATTCAGCATCATTATCTTTTTAATTCAAAGTATATTAAAAATCTTTCAAAAAATCCAAAGTGGTATGTAAACCCATATTCTGACCCTATTGAGGATATGCTTGAGGTATATGATCTAATTATCGGTGATTATCTAAAACTTTCTAAAAATGGAAGCCAAATATTTATTTCAACTGGTTTAAGGCAAGTACCTTATAGTATGAATAAATTTTATTATCGCCTTAAAAACCACTCAACATTTTTAAAAAATATTGGTATTAGGTTTTTAAAAGTATACCCTAGAATGACTAGAGATTTTGAAATTACTTTTGATAATGATTTGGATTTAATACACGCAAAAAAAATTTTAGAAAACATTCAATTAAAAAAAAATAATATTAAAATTTTTGGTGAAATTGATGAAAGAAATAAAAGTTTGTTTGTCACACTAACCTATCCACATGAAATTAAAAAAGAAGATAACTTAGTTATTAATAATGGATTAAATTTAAATTTTTTCAATGAAGTAGTTTTTGTAGCAATTAAAAATGGCATGCATGACTCAAAAGGGTATGTTTTTTATTCTCCAAATTCTAATTTAAAAACTCCAAAAGACCCCATACATGTATCTGAACTTCATCAAATGATTCTAAGTTATTTTTAAATGAATAAGAATAAATATAACTGTTTAAATATAAATTAAATAATCTTAATCTTTACTCTTTTTGAATACTTATTTCGAATTATTAAAAAGATAAAGAAAAGAAGTATAAACAAGACTAAAGAAAATAATGCATTTATATATAAAAAACTAAGATATCCAGTGGTAAACAACATTAGATTAAATAAAATTATAAATAAATTAGTAAGTAAAATTGAGTGAGTTTTTTTATATAATAGATGGTGTAAGTGATCTTGACCAGCTTTAAATGGATTTTGATTATTTTTCAATCGAATTATGTTAATAGATAAAAATTCATAAACAAAAATTACTATAGACCATGCTAGTATAATTGGATGAATAAAAGTTTGATTAGCAAGAAATATTAAAATAAATGATATTATAAATCCAAAAAAAAGACTTCCATTGTCACCTAAAAATAATTTTGGAAGTTTAAATAAGGAAAAATTAAAAAATAAAAATATAGTCATTGGTGTTATTATAATTATTAAAAACAATTTGAAATTTTGATCAGAAACTAAGAACCATAAAATAATTAGAACTGAGATTGATAGTGAGCATAAGGATCCATCTAATCCATCAAAGTAATTAAAAGCATTAATTAAAAAGAGTACACTTATTATAGTAAAAGGAATTACAAATACTCCTAATCTCAAATTAAAGTAATCATAATTTCCTATGTGATATAAAGATAAATTTTCAAAAACTACTAAATAGAATATTGGAATAATTTGCAAACTTAGTTTTCCACCTGCATTAAGATGATATTTATCATCAATTAATCCAACTAGAGAGATTAAAAAGCCAATTGATAATATTAAATTTAAATCTTTGTTTAAATAATTGTATAAATCAAATAACTGAACAGCAATTAGCAAAATTAAACTTATAATAATTCCCCCGGTATAAGCAGTTGCTTTAGAATGAATTTTTCTTTTGTTTGGGATGTCGACAAAATTTAATTTATATGAAATTTTTGCGCTTAAATAAAATAATAAGAAACTTATTAATGAATATATTATTAATGTATTTTTCATATAAATTAAAATTTTAATTAGGCGTAATTTTAAAATAAATTAATTATAATTAAATAGTAAATTTATAAAAGACAATTTATGTAATTTACTAGTAAATTAATTTAAATATAATATTAAATAACCTAATTTATTATTAAAGCTTAAATAAATGATTTTTAAATCCTCAAAAGAAAAATTTATTTTCTATAGCTTGCCAGGAATTTTATTTTCTTTAATTCCCTTTTTTTTAATCACTGGACCATTTTTAGCTGATTTAGCTGTATCATTAATTACTTTA
>MDTD01152190.1_pt1 | contig 10498 bp, 10 predicted proteins | sample 811221 | NCBI WGS metagenome assembly MDTD01 (sample SAMN05326646, study PRJNA326480) | marine metagenome | isolation source: seawater | place: Pacific Ocean: South West | collected 2011
ATCAATTTTTTCACCTTGAAGTTCATTTACTACTGCTTGAACTCTTGAGCCTCTCATACCGACACATGCACCAACTGGATCGAGAGAAGCATCAACAGCTTTTACACAAATTTTAGCTCTGCTTCCAGGATCACGTGATGAGGACTTTATTTCTATCAAACCATCATAAATTTCGGGCACTTCTTGGATAAAAAGTTTTTCCATAAATTTTGGGTTTGCTCTCGATAAAAAAATTTGTTGACCCCTTTGCTCTCTTCTAACATCAAAACAATATGCTTTAATTCTATCCCCAGCTTTAATTATTTCTCTAGGTATTAACTCATTTTTTTGAATTATGGCTTCAGTTCTTCCCAAATCTACTATGACATTTCCAAATTCTAATCTTTTAACAATTCCACTTAAAATGGTATCTTTTTTTTCAATAAAATCATTATATTGCTTATCTCTCTCTGCCTCTCTAACATTAGTATTGATAACTTGTTTTGCAATTTGTGCTGCTATACGACCAAAATCGAAAGAGGGTAATGGTTGTAAAACTTCGTCACCAATTGATTTGTCTTTATTGATTATGTTTAAATTGATTGCATCATTTAATCTTATCTCTGTATTTGAGTTTTCAAGATTCTCTACTATTATTAATTTTCTAAAAATTTCTATATCTCCATTATCTCTATTTATGGAAACCTTAATTTCATTTTCCTGACCGAATTTAGACTTTGCAGCTTTAGCAATTCCTGTTTCCATTGAATTAATAATTAATTCTTTATCTATAGATTTTTCTAAAGCTACTGCCTCAGCAATTCTTAATAACTCAAGTTTATCTGCTCTTTTATTTAACATATTTTTGTTTGCTCCAAAAAAAAATGGGCTAAAGCCCATTTTTGTAAATTCAATAATGTAAATTGAATATAATTAAGTTTTTTTTTAATTCAACTCAAACTAATCAGAAAAAATGCCAGTTTTATCAATTTTTTCCCACGAAAATGACCCGTTAGCACCTGGTAATCTTCCAAAATGCCCATACGCAGCTGTCTTCTCGTAAATTGGTTTATTTAAATTTAACATTTCTCTAATTCCTCTCGGACTTAGATCAAAATTTTTTCTAATTTTTTCAACAACAAAATTAACTTTATCTAAATTATTTTCAAATATGTTCACATAAATTGATAATGGTTTTGAAACGCCTATTGCATAAGCCAATTGTATTAAACATTTATCTGCTATTTTAGATGCAACGATATTTTTTGCTATGTATCTAGCAGCATATGCTGCTGATCTATCAACCTTAGTAGGGTCTTTCCCAGAAAATGCCCCTCCTCCATGTGGAGCTGCTCCACCATAAGTATCAACTATAATTTTTCTACCTGTCAAACCACAGTCTCCATCAGGACCACCAATTACAAAATTACCAGTTGGATTAACATAAAATTCTTCTTCATTAAAACCTTCAAGAAAATTCTTAGGTATTGAATTTAATAAATACGGTCTAAGTAAATCCCTTACTTGTGATTGATTTATATCTGCTGAGTGTTGTGAAGATATTACAACTGATTTAACTTTAGATGGTTTACCATCGACATACTCGAATGTGACTTGGCTTTTAGAGTCAGGCTCTATATGTTTAAGCTTACCAGACTTTCTATCTTCAGCCATTGAACTTAAAATTTTATGAGAATAGTGAATAGGTGCAGGCATTAAAACATCAGTTTCATTACAAGCGTAACCAAACATTATTCCTTGATCACCGGCACCTTCATCTTTATTTCCTGAAGAGTCTACACCCATAGCGATATCAACAGATTGAGAATGTAAATGACTTTCAATTTTAGTAGCTTCTTTCCATGTAAAACCTTTTTGATCGTAACCTATGTCTTTAATACAATTTCTTACCTTCTCAATTAATAAATCTTTTTTTATTTCAGGTCCTCTAACTTCACCAGCTAGAACAACTCTATTGGTCGTGGTTAATGTTTCGCAAGCGACTCTAGAGAATGGATCTTCAGAAATATAACTATCTACTACCATATCCGAAATTCTATCAGATACTTTATCAGGATGCCCCTCGGATACAGACTCACTTGTAAATAGATAATTTTTTAAATTACTCATTTACATCCTATTAAATGAAAATATTAAAAAAATATACAACAAAATAAAAAATCCAAAAATTTTATTTCCATATTTAGAGAAAATTGTTGTATCAGTTTTTCTTTGTTCATTATAGTCGATGTATCCACTTTCGTTAAAGTCTAGTTGCTTTTCTACAACTCCAACCGGATTTATTATTGCAGTCTTTCCATTGTTTGCAGAACGTAAAACATACTTACCACTCTCTATAGCTCTGTATATACTATGAACAAAGTGTTGTTTAGGACCTATTGATTTACCAAACCAACCATCCTCTGATAAATTTACAATGATATCAAAATCAGTATTTTTTAATATTCTACCAGAATAAATCATCTCATAACAAATAAGTGGTAAAATTCTTAATGAAAAATTTTTTTGATTTAAATCAATAATATTTCTCTCATTACCTCTAGAAAAAGATTGGTAATAATTTGTAATTGTTTTAAAGCCAATCTTTTTAAGTATCGTTTCCAAAGGTAAAAATTCGCCAAAAGGTACAAGATTATTTTTATTGTAAGAGTCAATTAGATTAATATCATGATCATAAACTGATAATGTATTGAAATATTTAATCTTATCATTTTCACTAATTTGACTATTGATACCAAGCAATATTAAGTGATTTTCATTGAATTTTTCCTTAAAGAGCCAATCATATTCTATTAATTGAGACTGGGAAATATTAGGTAATATGCCCTCTGGCCAAATAAATACGACCTTATCGTCATTTGGTGGGTCACTGATTTTAATTAAGTCTTTTATAACATTAACTGGTTCTTTGGAACTATAAAATCTATTAATACTGATATTTGATCCAACTATTCTTACTTTATAGTCAAGATTGATAATTTCATTATCATTAAATTTTTTTATATTATTTGATCCATAAATAAAGAATGAAGTTGTAAAAATTAGAAATACCACAAACAAAAATATTTCTTTTTTGTTTTGCTTTAGAAAAAAAATTGAAGGACTTGTAAATAAAGATATACAAAATAAGTTTAAACTATAAGTGCCTATAATGGAGTTTATGTTTATTATTTCTAGATGATTTGATAAACTATAACTAATTAAATTCCACGGAAAGCCTGTTAAAATTGATCCTCTTAAAAACTCTAAAATTCCAAAAATTATTGAAAATAAAAAGAAAGAGGGTAGATTTTTTTTAGGTCGAAATACCACAAATAAATAAGCAACTAGAGCATAAAATATTGCAAGGAAACCTGGAATTAATAAAATTGAGAAAGGTATTAATAACTTAAAACTTTCATCGAATGTAAGTGCAATTGTAATCCAGTATATATTCGAAAGAAAATAGCCAAATCCAAAAAACCAACCATAAATTAAAAATTTTTTTCTATTAGAAATAATATCAGATTTTTTTTTTAAAAAGATATAAAATAAGCTAAATGTAAAAAAATTTATAATTACAAAGTTAAAGGGAGGCAAACTTAAAGAAGTAAACGCACCTAATAAGGTTAGAAAAGTTAATTCAATATAAAGTTTAATACTCAATTTAAAATATTTTTGTTTTTACTGATTTATAGATCATGATTTCTTCTTTTAACATTTTAGAATAATCTTTATCTCTTTTGTGATCAAAACTTAGAAGATGAAGAAAACCGTGTATGAGAATTTTGATTACTTTTTTTTTAAAAGATTTTAAATTTTGTGTTTTAGGTTTATCTATAAAATTATAACTGATTATAATGTCTCCTAAGTAAGTATTTTTTGTAATTTTTAATTTTTTATTTAAAGGAAAAGAGAGAATATCTGTGGATTTGTTCTTATTTCTAAAATTTTTATTAAGTTTTTTAATACTACTATTATTTGATAGTAACAGTGAAAAGGTTATATTTTTTCTGTAAAATTGATATTTTTTTGGAAAAGCTTTACAAATATCTCTGAAGAATAAGTCTTTATTTTTGAGCCTTCTTGACCAAGCCCTCTCCTCAGAGAAGACATTTATTTTAATCATTACTTGAATAAGCTTTGACTATTTTAGAGACAAGTGGATGTCTGACCACGTCCGAGTGATCAAAATCAACTATTGAAATTTCTTTTAAATGTCCCAACAACTTTTTTGATCTGACTAATCCTGAAATACTTTTGTTTGGTAAATCAATTTGAGTGGGATCTCCATTCACAACAATTTTGGAATTTTCTCCGATTCGAGTAAGAAACATTTTAATCTGAGTATCGGTAGCATTTTGAGCTTCATCTAAAATTGCGAAAGAATTTTTTAATGTTCTTCCTCTCATAAATGCTAAAGGGGCTATCTCAATATCGCCTATTTCGATCATTCTTTGAATTTTTTCAAAATCGAAAAGATCATATAATGAGTCATATAGTGGTCTCAAATAAGGATCTACTTTTTCCTTCATATCACCTGGTAAAAAACCTAATCGTTCACCAGCCTCTACAGCAGGTCTTGAAAGTATTATCCTTTCAATTTTTTTTTCAAGTAACATAGTTAATCCAACAGCGACCGCCAAAAAAGTTTTTCCAGTTCCTGCTGGGCCAGCTGAAATTATGATGTCACTTTGTCTTAGAGCTCTAACATAATTTTTTTGTTTTTCAGATCTTGGAATTATAGATTTTTTTGGGGTTTTAATTATATCAGTAATGTTATTTTTTTTAATTTTTTCATTAATCATAAATGTATCTAGAGATGAAAGTATATCCTTATTTTCTATATTTCCATTATTTATAAATTGATTAGCCAAAAATTGAATGGCATTTTTAATCTTTTCATTCATTTCTGGATTCGACTTAATTAAAATAGAATTTCCTCTCGAATACAAACTACAATTAGTTATTTTTTCTAATTCTTGTAAATTTTTATTAAACTCACCAACTACACCCATTAGCAAGTTATTATCGTGAAATATTACACTCAGTGAATTGTTATCCGAGTATACAAATTTTAAAACTTTATCAATTTTTTTTTTGATTACATTACCCAAATTTAGGCCACCTTTTGATTTGAAATTTCTGAAAAATCTCCAAACAAACTATTTCTATTACTTTGAGTAATTTTTACTTTCACAATTTTTCCAATATCCTCTTTTTTACCATTAAAAATTACCGATGTCATATGTTCAGATCTTCCAAAAGTTTTCAACTTATCATCAGTTAGATTTTCAACCAATACATCAATAGTTTTGTTTTCGAGTGACTTGTTAAGTCTGCTTTGATTTTCAAACAAAAGGGACTGGATTTTTTCTAATCTTTTTTTTGAAATTTTTTTATCAATTAATTTTAAATTTTCAGCAGCTGTTCCGGGTCTCGGGCTGAAAATAAAAGAGTATGAATTGATAAAATTTACTCTTTTTATTAGATCATAGGTATCTTTGAAATCCTGATCATTTTCACCAGGGTAAGCTATTATAAAATCACTAGAGAATTCTATGTTAGGATTTATTTCTTTTAATCTATCAACTGTTTTCAAATAATCACTAACACGGTGTTTCCTATTCATTAATTTTAATATTTTATTTGATCCACTTTGAACTGGTAAATGAACTAAAGGCATCAACTTTTTTGAATATTTATAAACTTCAATTAGATCATCTGTCATATCTTTTGGATGTGAAGTTGTGAATCTTATTCTCTTTACATCAGATAATTTCTCAATTTCTAATATTAGATTTGATAACTTATATCCTTTATCTTTATAAGCGTTTACATTTTGACCTAATAAAATTATTTCTTTTGCACCTACCTCAGCTAAATTTTTTGCTTCATCTAAAATTTGTTGGAATGGTCTTGAATATTCGGGGCCTCTTGTATATGGAACCACACAAAAATGGCAAAATTTATCACAACCCTCCTGAATTGTGAGAAAAGCTGAGGATTTACTTAGCTGACTTTTTATTCTACTTAAATATTCAAATTTACTTACAGCATCAAAATCAGTTTCTTCAATCTTGTGTCTTTTAGTAAAATTTAAGATTGTATCATTTATCTTATGATATGCTTGAGGTCCAATAACAAAATCTATGTAAGGTTCTCTTTTTAACATTTCTTTATTTTCAGCTTGAGCTACACAGCCTGTAACAATAACTAAAGGTTTTTTCTTAAACCTAAAAATCTTTTTAACTCTTCCTATTTCATGGTAAACTTTCTCTTTAGCTTTATCTCTTATATGACATGTATTCAAAAGGTAACAATTAGCTTCTTCATATCTTTCTGTTTTTTTAAAACCAATTTTTTTTACTGAATCATAAATACGATTTGAGTCGTATTCATTCATTTGACATCCAAAAGTTTTTATGAAAATTTTTTGATCCATAATTATTGGGATTTTTTCTTGATCCCATATAATTCTAATTTATGGTCTACCAGAGTATATCCGTATTTTTCAGCTACTCTTTTTTGAAGTTTATCTATTTCTTCATCCACAAATTCTATAATTTCTCCAGTTTTTATATCTATAAGATGATTGTGATCATCGTGTAACTCATATCTTGCTTTACCGCCTTTAAAATCATGTTTAACAAGAATTCCTGCCTCCTCAAAAAGTTTCACAGTTCTATAGACGGTTGCTATGCTTATTTTTGGATCAATTTTTGAAACTCTACTGTATAACTCATCTACATCTGGATGATCAGACTCGCCATATTCCTCCTTTGACTCCAGTATTACTTTTGCAATTATTCTTCTTTGATCAGTGAGCTTAACTCCCTTAGCCTCAAATTTTTGTTCTAACTTATCTGCCATATTTAATTTTAACTTATATAAAGTGGTTTAATCAAATTTTTTTTAATTTTAAATTTATCGCATAGATAAGGGATATTTTCATATTTAATGTTATTTTCCCCTTTAAAATCCCCTAAACTATAACAAAAATAGTCTATATTATTGACCATGTGTATTGCTTTTATAGTAGATAATGAATTTCTAATACCTGCAAAACTACCAGGTCCCCTATTAACATATAAAAAATTTACATCTTTTATATTGAGATCCTTTTTACTTAAAAAATCACTTATTAGTATAATCAATCTTTCATAATTAGTTTTGCTATTTTCATAGGTAATATTATAAATATTATTATTATTAATGATCATTAAAAAAATATTTTCGTTTGCGGCATCAATTATTAGTCTATTCATTTTTTTAAATATGTTTTTATCCAATTCCGTTTCAGAGGAAAGTAATATCAAATATTTCTCTAACGATGAAGGTGTTTTATCTATTATGTATCATCGTTTTAATGAATTCAAGTATCCCTCTACTAATATTTCTATGAATATTTTTAAAGAACACATAGAATTAATAAAAAAATCTGGAATTCAGTTTTATCATCCAAAAAAATTTGAGAAAGAATTTGAAATTCCAAAAAAAAATAAAAAGATTCTGCTTACAGTTGATGATGCGTTTAAATCTTTTTATGATAACGCATGGCCTTATTTGAGAGAAAACAATATTCCCTTCATTCTATTTGTATCTACTGAGCCTGTTGGTAAAAGAGGATACATGAGCTGGGAACAAATTAAAGAAATAGATGATAATGAATTTTCAATTATTGGCCACCATTCGCATTCACATGAATACTTAATTGATAAAAGTAAAGAAGAATTTTTAAAAGATATAGAAACTGCAAATAAAATTTTTAAAGAAAATCTAGGATATATACCTACTCTATTTTCATACCCATTTGGTGAATATTCAAAATTTATGAGAGATTTCATTGCAAAAAATTTCAAAATCGCTTTTGGTCAACATTCTGGTATAATTGACGTTAACAAAAATCGTTTTGAACTTCCAAGATTTCCAATTAACGAAAAATACGGTGAATTAAAAAGATTTCAATCAATAATTAATTATTTTCCTCTTGAATATAAAAGATTAGAGCCTGAAGAAAAAAAAATTTCAAAAAAAAATAATCCCCCTGAATTTAAAGTTGAGTTTTTTAAAAATCAAAAAAATATTAAAAATATTAATTGTTATTCAAATGAAGGAAACAAATGGGAAAAATCAAATATTATAATATTAGATAAAACTCTTTCTATTAAGTTCAGAGAACCCTTTTTACCAAGAAGAGGAAGAATTAACTGTTCACTAAATGATGATGGTAAATGGAGATGGTTTGGAGCTCAGTTTATTGTTAGATGAAATTTATATTAAGCTTTCTAAAGCAATACTTGACGGTAATAATTTTGCATCATCAAAGTCTTTTAATTTATTTTGCTGAATAATTTTTTGTAAAACTTTCACATATTGATTTCCTGTTTCAGCGTATTTATCTAAAAAAGACGATAATATCATACTATCTAATGGTTTGCCCAAATCTCTTAATTTTGCCCTGGCTAGTCTGAAATCTAAATAACTTGAATGAGTATTAATGTTTCTTTGATATGCTCTTACCGATGCTTGTAAAACATTAAATCTCATTACTTTATGTCCTTCATTTTTGTCTGCCTCTTTTGGCTTGAGTCCTTCTCCTGACCAAGTCCATTGTCCAAATAATGCATTTCCTTGTTGAGCAAATCTAGAGGTGCCCCAACCAGTCTCTTTAGCTGCTTGAGCAATTGCTAGTGAAACTGGAACAATGTCCATTCTTCTTTTTAAAATCGATAAATCTTTTGATGGAATACCATATTGTTTATATTTTTTATTTAACCATCTTCTTTCTAAATCAGTGTTATTACTTTTATTAATAATATTGAACAAACGCTTTCTGTCTAATTTGATATTTTTATTTTCCTCTAAAATTAAAGGAAGAACAATTTGAATAAAAAACTCTTTTCTTTTTTTAACATTTTCTATCATCTTAATTTCAGCAGGAAGTAAAGTTAGGGCTATTGGTTTAACTAATTTTTTCTTTCTGACATCTTCTAATGTATAGTCTGTATCTTCGAACAATTGCTTAATTGTTGAAGCATCAAGTCTGACTGTATCCGTTTCTTGATCATTAAGGCTATATATATCTATTAATAAATCTTCTTCATTTAACTTCGTAGAACTTGTAGGATTAGAAGATTGTTTATTAAGCGTATATGCCAATATTGCTTTTGAGTTATTTTGAATACCAGCTGAACTTTCAATTTTGTTATTTGTAAAATTTATTATTAAAGGTAAAGAATAAAAAAATGATACTACAATTAAGCTACTTAAGAGCATTCTTGGAATGGTCTGTAAATTGTTTTCTTCAATAATCTTAAAAGCTTTCAAACGATTTTTTTTAAATATTTTTCTCATTTATCTAATTAGCTTAAACCGCAATGACTTGTTTTACCTCTGGTAAATAGTGACATAAAAGATTTTGTACTCCTTGTTTTAGTGTCATTGTTGAACTCGGGCACCCAGAACAGCTACCCTGCAATTGAACTTTAACAACACCGTCTTTAAACTCTTTAAATTTTATATCTCCCCCATCTCTAGCAACAGCAGGTCTTATTTTTTCCTCCAAAAGTTGTACTATTTTTTGCTCTATCTCATCTAGATTTTCATTTTGCTCATTCAAATTTTTATTAATTACAAATTCTTTTCCTGACGCATAAAATTCATTTATGAAAGAAATTACTATGTGCTTTATTTCATCCCAAGATTTATTTTCAGATTTATTTATAGAGATAAATTCTTTGCTTAAAAAAATTCCCTCAACTCCATTTATTGAAAGAATATTTCTTATCAATTCATTATTAACATTATCATTTTTTGTAATTTCAAAAGGACCTCCGTTTGAAACTATTTTGCCAGGAATAAACTTTAATGAATTCGGATTTGGGGTTACTTCAATTTGAACAAACATTATTTATATATAAGCAATATTAAAAAAAATGGTACTGCTTAATGGGGAAAAATGCTAAAAACCCACTATTTCGTGAATTTTTTTAATTTTTTTTGAGGCGATTTCATTGGCTTTTTCGTACCCATCTTTGAGTATTTTTTCCAAAAAGACTTTGTCATCTAATAATTTTTTGATTTTTAATGAAATTGGATTGATTTCATTAACAACTACCTCTGATAATTTTTCTTTAAAATCTGAAAAATTTTTTCCAGCAAATTCATCAATTGATTTTTGGAGATCACTTTTCATCAAACTTGTGTAAATACCAATTAAATTTTTAGCCTCAGGTCTTTTTTCTAATTCTTCAATTGTTGAAGGTAAAGGTAAAGTGTCAGTTTTTGCTTTTTTTATTTTATTTATTATTTGATCCTTATCATCAGTTAGATTTATTCTACTCAGGTCTGATATATCTGATTTACTCATTTTTTTAAGACCATCTTTAAGACTCATAATTCTAGAAAATTCTTTTTTTATCAAAGGTTCGGGGACTATAAAAAAATTTTCGATTTTATAATCATTGTTAAATTTTTGAGCTATATCACGACATAACTCCAAATGTTGTTTTTGGTC
>MDTD01058271.1_pt1 | contig 10496 bp, 11 predicted proteins | sample 811221 | NCBI WGS metagenome assembly MDTD01 (sample SAMN05326646, study PRJNA326480) | marine metagenome | isolation source: seawater | place: Pacific Ocean: South West | collected 2011
ATTAAAGTCAAAGATTTACTAACTATGATAAAAGAAATATTTAAAGGTGAAATTGAAATAGAATACGACATGGAGGAAGATCTTCATCATTATGAAATAACACCATATAATTATAAGCCGCAGGTTGCCCAAAAAATTATATCTAATTCTTTTTATGATTTAGGACAAGGGATATTAGACCTTCTTTATGATCTAGAATTAAACCTAGAAAAAGAAAATGGTAATAAGCAAATTAGTTTAAGGAAGATCAAAAAATGAGATTTGTTGATTTGAGTCATCCAATATCAAATGAAATGTCAACTTATCCTTCCGATCCAGATATTTCCATAAACATAGATAAAGAGATTGCTACGGATAGAGTTCTTTTGCACAGCTTTAAAATGGGCACACATACGGGGACACATTTGGATGCACCTGCTCATGTTATTGAGGGTTCAAAAACTATAGATGAATTCCCAATATGCTCATTTTTTGGTAAAGCAGTTAAGGTTGATAAAAGTTCATACAAAGATCTTGATAAGATAAGTGAAAATATAAATGGTGTGATTTTTGAGACTGGATGGTATCAACACTTTAACGTCCCAGATACTTTTTATGGATCTGAACGCCCTGATATTCCAACAGAGTTACCAAAAATAATTAAAAAAATGAATGTGAATTTTTTTGGTTGTGATTTACCTAGCGTTGATGTCAGTGGATCACAAAACAAACCTATACACCATTCATTGCTTACAGCAGATATTATAGTTTATGAGTCCTTGACAAATCTAGATCAACTACCATCATTACGTCCCTTTGAGTTTTATGGCTTCCCTTTGCCTTTTATTGGTTTAGATGGTTCTCCAGTCCGTGCGATAGGGATAATCCATTAAACTTTTGGTAAATTTTACGCAAAAACAAAACCAAATATTGTTTGTATTACCAAAATGGCATGATATTTTAATTCTTCTAGTTACATATAGGGTTCAATCCTAATAATATGCTGAAAGGAATAATTTTTGATTTTGATGGTGTTGTTGCGGAGTCTGTGCAAGTAAAAACGGATGCATTCGCGTACTTATATGCATCACACGGAAAAAAAATTGTAAGTAAAGTTACTGAGCATCATGAATTGAATGGAGGGATGTCCCGTTTTGAAAAAATAAAATACTACCATAAGGCATATCTTGGAATTTCCTTAGCGGATGATGAATTAAAAGAGTTAGCAGATAAATTTTCCAAACTTGTCACTAAAAAAGTTATTGAATCACCTTATGTACCAGGGGCTTTTGAGTTTATAAAGCAGAATTATAAAAAATATAAATTATTTGTATCTACTGGAACACCAGAAAATGAAATTATTCACATTTTAGAATCTAAAAACATTAACAAATATTTTAATGCTATATATGGCTCCCCTAGGAGCAAGACTGAACATATTAAGTGTATATTTAATAAATTTAACTTTGATGCAAAGGATTTACTTTTTATTGGCGATTCAACAACAGATATGGATGCAGCTTCAGAACTTAATTTAAAATTCGTTTTACGTTTACACGATATTAATCTTGACCAGTTTTCGAGTTATAATGGTTGGAAGATGAAAGATTTATCTTCTTTGAAAAATTTCTTAGAGAAAGTTTTTTAAAAATGAAAAATTTTATTAACCCAAAGTGGCTTTAGTAATCTTATATATGATTTATAAATGGTAGAAAAAAAATTAAGCGTTATTCTTCTTTCCTATAATAGCGAAAAAAAGATTGATAATTGTTATAAATCAATAAAAGAAAAATTAGATGCGGAAAGGATTCCATTTGAACTAATTATTATTGATGATGGATCAAAAGATGATTCCTATAATAAAGCATTGGAATTGGAGAAGAGTGATGCAAGAGTTAAAGCCTATCAGCACAGTAAGAATTTCACCAGTCATTATTCAATTTTTTCAGGTCTTTCACTTGCAACTGGGGATTGTGCTGTAGCAATTCCTGATGATTTCCAAGTCCCATTAGATAGTGTTATAGAGATGTATCGTCACTGGGAAAATGGTTATAAGATTATTGTTCCTTATAGAAACGTGAGGCATGATCCATTTTTTACTAGAATATTTGCTAGTTTTTATTACAAAATAATGAATGCACTATCAGAAATAACTTTTCCAAATGGAGGTGCAGATATTTTTTTTGTAGACAGAGAAATAATTAATATTATTAATAAACACATTCATCCAAAAAATACATCATCAATAGTAGAGGTGCTTAGATTAGGGTTTGATCCGTTGTTTGTTCCTATGGAAAGACCAATGGGAACAAACAACTATTCTAGATGGTCATTTAAGAAAAAATTACGCTTGGCATTAGACACTTTTTTTGCATCTTCTTCTGCCCCAATTAAATTTATATCAATTATTGGTATTTGCTCATTCTTTTTATCTTTTGCTCTAATTTTTGCTTACATCTATGCAAAGTTAAATGGATTAATTACAATTCCTGGATGGACATTACTTGTAATTTATATCTCTTTTTTTAGTGGTTTAATACTTTTGAGTCTCGGGATAATTGCAGAATATATATGGCGCATTTTCGATGAAGTCAAGGGAAGGCCAGGATATATTATAAAGAAAAAGTAAATAAGGGGATCTAATATGAAAGGAATAATTCTTGCTGGAGGTTCGGGCTCAAGACTGTATCCCATTACAATAGGAATATCAAAACAACTATTGCCTGTGTATGATAAACCCATGATTTATTATCCTTTATCGGTTTTGATGTTGGCAAAAATTAATGATATACTAATTATCACAACTATTGAAGACCAACATTTATATAGGAAAGTTTTGGGTGATGGTTCTGATTTTGGAATAAAACTTTCATATAAAACACAGCCTAGTCCTGATGGGTTAGCTCAGGCTTTTATTATCGGTGAAGAATTTATTGGCAATGATTCAGTATGTCTAATTCTTGGAGATAATATTTTTTATGGACAGGGGTTTACACCCCTTTTAAAAAAAGCTGTTAATAAAAATGCAGGTGCAACTATATTTGGATATAAAGTGAAAGATCCTGAAAGGTTTGGCGTAGTTGAGTTTGATGAAGATATGCGAGCATTATCTATTGAAGAGAAACCAACTCATCCAAAAGGTCAACATGCGGTAACAGGTTTATATTTCTATGATAATAGTGTTATAGAAATTGCTAAAACAGTGAAGCCTTCAGATAGAGGAGAACTTGAGATTACAAGTATTAATCAGTCATATCTTGAACAAGGTAAACTACATGTTCAATTGCTTGGACGTGGATTTTCTTGGCTGGATACTGGTACCCACGAAAGTCTTCTTGAGGCTGCTCAATTTGTTGAAACCATTGAAACACGACAGGGATATAAGATTGCCTGCTTAGAAGAAATTGCATATAATAATAGGTGGCTTAATAAACAAAAATTAAAAATGTCAGCGAAATCAATGAAAAACAATAGCTACGGTCAATATCTATCTTTGCTATTAGAAGAATAGTAAGCGGAGGATAAATGACAACAATTGATGATGTAAAACGATTTAATCTAAAATTTTTTGATAGGCCGGATGGTAAGCTTGCTCCAATAGAATTTGAAAAAGATGTTCCATTTGAAGTAAAAAGAATGTTCTATGTTTTTGGAGTTCATGATCAAAGTGATAGAGGGAAGCACAGTCATCATAAAACTAAACAACTTTTGATTTCTATAAATGGGGCTATTGACGTCAGATGTGATGATGGAATGGGTGGTGAGAGAACTTGGCAATTAAATCAACCGTGGGAAGCTTTGTACATACCTGAAATGATATGGGATGAACAAATATATGTTGGTAACAATGCCACATTATTAGTTTTAGCTAATACTTTGTATGACCCCTCTGATTACATAGGGGATTATGAAGAATTTAGGAGAATAAAGAATGGCTGAAGTAAACACAAAAAAAGAAGATCATTGGAGAATGGGAGGATCTATGTCTCAAAATCACAATCCATATCAATAGATGCTCATAGAAGACTTTCATTCGTCAGATAAAAGATTGTAAATAATTTGAAAAATATTATTATACATCAAACTGCAGATGTTCAAACAAAGGATATAGGGGAAGGTACAATAGTTTGGCAATTTTCAATAATTTTAAAAAATGCTAAGATTGGGAAAAATTGTAATATAAATGCTCATACATTCATTGAAAATGATGTGATCATTGGTAATAATGTCACAGTAAAATCAGGAGTGTATCTTTGGGATGGAATTAGGGCTGAAAATAATGTTTTTTTTGGACCTAATGCTACAATAGCAAACGATAAATATCCAAGATCAAAAAAACCACCAAAAAAATTTCCAAAAACTATTCTCAAAAATGGTTGTTCAATTGGTGCAAATGCTACATTATTGCCAGGCATTACAGTTGGTGAAAATTCAATAATTGGTGCTGGTAGTGTAGTAACAAAAAATGTTCTACCAAATACTGTTGTATTTGGTAACCCAGCTAAGCTAAAAGCATGATTCCTTTTCTTGAGTTAAAAAAGATAAATGGCTTAATTAATGAAGAAATCATGGATGCTATATCTAAGGTTGTAAACGGTGGTTTTTACATTTTAGGTGAGGAAGTTAGAAATTTTGAAAATGAATTTTCAAAATATTGTAAGACAAAATACACAATCGGCACAGCAAATGGTTTAGATTCTTTGACACTTATTTTGAGAGCATATAAGGAAATGGGAGTTATGTTTGATGGAGATGAAATACTAGTCCCCTCAAATACCTATATAGCCACAATTTTATCCATAACTGAAAATAATTTAGTCCCGGTTTTTGTAGAGCCTCAAATAAATAGTTACAATATTGATGAGCTAAAAATAGAAAATAAAATTACAAATAAAACAAAAGCAATTATGATTGTTCATCTTTATGGTCAAGTTGCTTATTCTGAAAAAATTGGATTTTTAGCAAAGAAGTATAATTTAAAAATTATTGAAGATTCTGCTCAGGCTCATGGATCTGAACTCGATGCTGTTAAATCTGGAAATTTTGGTGATGCTGGTGCATTTAGTTTTTATCCATCAAAAAACCTTGGCTGTTTAGGTGATGGTGGAGCAGTCACAACTAACCATAAAGAACTTGCTGAAATTATTAGAGCCATGCGGAATTATGGTAGCCATGTGAAATATGAGAACAAATATAAAGGAATTAACTCTAGGTTGGATGAAATGCAAGCTGTGATTCTTTCTGTAAAATTAAAAAATCTTGATAACGAAAACTTAAGAAGAATTAAAATCGCTAATTACTTCCATAACAACATCAAAAATGAAAAAATTATTTTACCAAAAAGACAATATATTGACCCGCTAAGTCACGTTTTTCACCTTTTTGTTGTTAGAACAAAAAATAGGGACAAATTAAAAGAATATTTACTTAAAAATGGAATAGGATCTGATATTCATTATCCGATTGCTCCACATAAGCAATTAGCTTATGCAGATTGGGGTAGTCATAGTTATCCGATATCAGAGGAGATACATAACACGGTTTTGAGTATCCCTGCAGGATTACATCTTTCAGATGGGGATGTTGAAACAATTGTTAATGTGTTAAATAAATATTAAAGTTCAGCTTATTGATTGCAGATTCCAATTGTAACTTTATTTGACTTTTGACCTCTTATCTGGTATCCTACGTTTTGATCTAAAAAATTGTTTGCTATATCCTCACATATATCATTGTTTCTAAACATTACTAGTAGTTGGATCAATAATAATAAAACATCTTTTTTCGTTTTATTGTCATTAACAGAGCTTTTTATCCATGGAATTGAAATAGGATGGTATCAAATATACAATTTAGATCCGCTAATTCAATCAAAATTGGAAGGATTAAAGGTAAATCTTAACTATTACTTTGTTCAGAGCCCTTGGAGTATTCAATATTATTATATTAAATATTTAGTGCCACTTTTAGAATATGGACTTGTCTTTATTCTGCTTTCCTTTTTAATGAAGCTTTCATTTTTTATTATTATTTACAATCTTCTAAAAAGTATTATAAATAATCAAAACCAATGTCTATTTGTTACTGTTTTATTTGTAATTGCATCAACTATCTTTACAAGGGGATTAACTCATAATGGTATTTCAGGGAGTCCATTTATAATGCCAGCAACAATATCGACCTTATTAAGTATTTTAGGACTCGGTTACTTATTCAAAGGCAAATTTTTAATAGCAAGTATTCCATTGTCTCTATCTATTCATTTCCATCCATTATATGCATTGTCATTCCTTGGTTTTGTTATCATTGGTTTTATATTAATTGAATGGAAAATAAATAACTTCAAATTCACTCGCGACTTATTGACAAGTGGTTTAATCATATTATTAAATATAGCATATATAGCTTTTTTTAGTGGCTTTACTTCAGTTTCTGCAGATTCCAGTCCACTTTCTGTTCAAGATTGGTATAAAATGATGTATCCAATAAATCCAGATGATGTTTTTCTTACAGAAAGTATTTTAATGGTTGGGCAAACACTTCTTCCTCCAATATTTTTTGCTACGTATATAACCATAAAGAAATCAAAAAAAAATACAGAAGATTATTTTATGATTGGACTATTTTTAGCGTTCATGCTTTTTTTATTCATTGAATTAGTTCATGTGAGAGGATTTTTTTTTGGTGCATTATCAGAATATTTTATTTCTCTACAGTTTAGAAGGGGTACATGGATTATTGCTCTCTTCTCATTGGTGATAATTGTGAAAAATAATAAATTTATTTTTGGGGAAAATCTTACCTGGAGATTTAAACTTCTTATTTTCATTGTAATATCAATGTATTTAAGAGCACATGGTTTATTAAATCCGGTTGTATATTCAATTTTTTTTCTAATGATATTTTTAAAATCAAAAGATAAAGCATTTATATTGTTATCTTTAATTCCTATTATTTTAATTTTTCTATCTAGTCAAAAATATTATTCTTTTATGATTAGTGCTTTGAGTACTCATTTTATTTATTTGTTAATAGTAACAGCAGCAGCTTGGCTTATTTTGCTATTAAATAAAAATTTAAATCTAAACAAAATTGCTATGATTTCAATAGGTACGTATTTGTTATTTAATTTCTCGTATGCAAGTATAGTTGCAAACAAGTTCTCTTTGTCCGCTAAATCATTATTTAATAATGGTATTCTTGGTAAAACAGACTATTTTATGTTGGCTAATAAGCAAAACAGCAATCTTGATATTAAGGTCTCAGAGTATTTAAATAAATTACCAGTTAGTGAGAAAAAAGATTATTATATGATAATCCCGCACAAAATTAGTACATATTCTGACCCTTCATTTTATGGTATATCAATTTATTACTTTAGGATTGATGAGGTTTCACCGATTTATAGTCCTTTAGAATATGTTTTATCATACAATAAACTAATAGATTTATACGGAAAAGATTCCGTTGATTATTTTCATAAAACGTATATTAATAACAAAAGCAATTCAGAAGATTATTTTGATATTTTATACGAAAAGCTTCGTATTACTGATTTGAAAAATTTATTCATCAAAAGCAATATCAGGTATTATACATCATTACTGCCTAGAAATGATTTAAAAGAGATTAAGGTCTGCGAAGGTAATAATCTTTTTTTATATGATATTTCTCTATTATTTTGAAGTGAGATATTTTACAATCAATTAGAAGATATGCTTTTACGCAAAAAATTAATAGATAAAATAAGAAAGCATCTTAAAGGTAAAAAACCTGTAATTGGGACATGGCAACAAATTCCCCATTCATCTATTTCTGAGATATTAGGACAGGCTGGATACGATTGGATCGCTATTGATATGGAGCATGGGGCCATTGGGATCAGTCAAGTCCCTGATTTATTTAGAGCAATTGAATTAGGTAACGCTCTTCCACTTGCGCGTGTAGCAGAAGCTACATCCAAAGATTGTAAAAGTGCATTAGATGCTGGAGCAGGAGGTATAATTGCACCAATGATTGAAAGTTCAGAGCAATTAAAGATGGTACGTGATGCATGCCGTTGGCCATCAAACGGCATAAGAGGCGTTGGTTTTTCTCGTGCTAATCTTTTTGGTAAAAACTTTGAAGCTTATAAAAAAGAGGCGCAATCGCCATTATTAATAGCCCAAATTGAACATATAAATGCTGCAAATAATATAGAAGATATACTACAAACAGATGGTTTAGATGCTATTATGATTGGTCCATACGACCTTTCTGCTTCAATGGGAATCACTGGAAAGTTTGCATTAAAAAGGTTTCAAGAGGTAATAGATAACATAATAAATCAATGTAATAAACACGGTATCCCCTGTGGTGATCATATTGTTTTACCGGATAAGAAGTTATTAAAGAAAAAAATTGACCAAGGATATAAATTTATTGCTTATGGAACAGATGGCGTTTTCATCAATAATAATTGTCAAAATCCTTTAAAATAACCATGGAAAAAATAGGTCAATCAAAAAGTCGGAACAGTCAATATTTTGAAAGATTTAACCGTGGTAAAGTGATTAAAAGTCTTATTGCTAAAGAAAATCCAGTCTGTTTTGATATTGGTGCTCATCATGGAGAGAGTGTTGTCTTTTTAAATCAATTGTTTAAGGAACCAATAATTTATTCTTTTGAGCCTTCTTCAAAATCCTTCGATATATTGAAAAACAAGAAATATAAAAATAACATTTGTTTTAATTATGCAATTTCTAACAAAACAGGGATTGATGTACTTTATGAAAATGAAATAAGCCATACAAATAGTTTAATCAAAGTGAACTCTTTTAGTGCAGACACAATAAAAAAACAAAAAACGATTAATTCAGAAATAAAAATTAAAACTTATACTTTAGATGATTTTTTAGCTGAAGAAAAAACCAAGCAAATAGATTTAATGAAAGTTGACGTGCAAGGAGCAGAAGATTTAGTTTTTGAAGGAGGAGCAAATGCTTTAAGTAAAACTAGAGTTATAATAGTTGAGATTTGTCTCTTTGACTTCTATGAAAAGAGCACTACCTTTTTTGAAATTGAAAAATATCTAAAACCAAAAGGATTCAGTTTATTCAGTATAAGTGAAATATCCTACAACCCCATGAATGGTAGAACAGATTGGGTTGAAGCTATTTATGAAAAAAATAATTAGATGAAAGAATACGATATTCGACCAAAAAAGATTTTTGATGAATTCTTAGAATTAGCCAAAAAAGATATAGAGCACTTTTTTCCAGATAATAATCGTGAAAAAATTGACTGCCCTGCATGTGGTTCAATTGGAGAACATTCTTTCAAAAAAGATGGATTTGATTATTGTCTTTGTAATAAATGCCAGACATTATACGTAAGCCCACGTCCAGCAGAACAAGCTTTTTCAGATTATTATACTAATTCATTATCCTCTAAGTTTTGGGCTAAAAACTTTTACAAAGAAACAGAAAATGCTAGGCGGGAAAAAATATGGAAACCAAAAGCGAAAATGATATTAAATGAGTTAAACAAGCAGGGTGTAACTGATTGTCAAATAATTGATATTGGGGGTGGATATGGTGTTTTTGGAGAAGAGATGCAGCGAATTTGTGAATATCCAGTTACCATTATTGAGCCAGGTTTCCATCTGGCAAAGGTATGTGAGCAGAAAGGATTTAAAGTAATAAATGACTTTTTACAAAACATTTCTTCTGAGAGTTTACCAATTGGGAAAAAATGTTTTGTAAGCTTTGAACTTTTTGAGCATCTTCATTCACCGAGAATTTTTTTAAAGCATTTAAATGATTTGATGGATTCTAATGATTTATTTATGTTTACTACTTTATCTGGAAGTGGGTTAGATATACAAATACTTTGGGAAAAATCTCCATCAGTATCTCCTCCGCACCATTTAAATTTTTTCAATCCTAAATCAGTGAAAACATTATTGGAAAAGACAGGTTATGAATGTATCCAAGTTTCCACCCCCGGTAAGTTAGATATTGATATATTGTACAATAATAGAGAAAAAATAAAAAATAGATTTTGGAAAACATTTATAGATGTAGCCACGCAATCTCAAAAAAAATTATGGCAGGATATTGTAACATCTTCAGGCTTTAGCTCACATATGATGATAGTTAGTAAAAAAATATGAATACAGAAAGTAAAATTCTAGCATTAATTCCGGCAAGGATGGGTAGCAGTCGTTTTCCTGGAAAACCAATGAAAAAAATACTAGATAAACCTATGATTGGTCATGTTTATGAAAATGTAAAAAAGAATCACCTCCTTACGGAAGTAGCTGTAGCTACATGTGATAAGGAAATTTATAATTATATTAGATCGATTGGTGGTAGATCAATAATGACCTCAGATAAACATGAACGAGCATCTGATAGGTGCTCTGAGGCTTTGAATAAAATTGAGAAGAAGGATTGTAAACTGTTTGATATTATAGTAATGGTTCAAGGTGATGAGCCTATGATTCATCCGGATATGATTTCCGAAGCCATAAACCC
>MDTD01146373.1_pt1 | contig 10496 bp, 3 predicted proteins | sample 811221 | NCBI WGS metagenome assembly MDTD01 (sample SAMN05326646, study PRJNA326480) | marine metagenome | isolation source: seawater | place: Pacific Ocean: South West | collected 2011
GGATGATCGCATTGCCAACGGCCATCGCTGGGCCAATTTTGTGGCATGCCAGATTGATCGGATAGTTAAAGGGGGTAATTGCCAACACGATCCCAATCGGCACGCGCTGCGTAAACCCTTTGCGATTTTCACCAGCGGATGTCCAATCAATATCGAAGACCTCACCCTGGAGTCGACGCGCTTCTTCAGCGGATATGGCGATAGTTTGCAGCGCTCGTTTCATCTCGCCGATGGCTGTTTTGCGATTTTTCCCACCCTCAAGAATCATCAATTCCACAAAGTCATCGAAGTGCTCAGACATCAGCCGATGGAGATTTTGCAAGATTTCTGTTCGTTTATAACTGGGCAATTTGCGAGCAACTTCAAAGCCGCGCTGCGCTGCCGCTATGGCATCTTCCAAATCCTGCGGTTGGGCCATATAAACAGAATCGACCACATGGCCATCATAAGGGAATTTTACTTCGAGCGTTTCGCTCGTAGTGCGCCACTCGCCGCCTACAAGAATTTTTTTCGTCATAAGCATCCTTTGTTGATTTAATTAAGTCATCGTTCCAAACAAAAAAGACACCCAGCCAGGTGCCTTTTTCAGTTCGTTCAAACAATACACAGACTATGGTTCAAGATAGATGACCAAGCCATCATGATCTGAGACACCTTGTGCCCCATTATCCTCGAAATACCATAGAATCGGCAATCCATCTGCATTGCCCCGACTGTATTGCACATCTGTAATTACCGTATCCACAGCGGGCGATGTCAGAATATGATCCAGAATCTGGAGCGTACTATTGTAAATATAGGAATAGCGCTCTTCTTCTGGCAGTCGGAAAATCTGATTGATGAGATCTGGCTCCAGAGTATCTTCTTCTGGTGAGAGAAGCGCCTCCCCTTCTTGTGCTTGGCCCGAAATGATACCAACAACATCGACAATGGCATCTGAGAACTGGAATGCGTTGAAGTCACCTAATACAACAATATGGGAGTCTTCGTTTTCATCAAACAGAGACTGCAAGAAAGAAGCAATTCCGGTAGCTTGCTGATAACGAAGCAATTGAGTCTCGTTCGTTTCAATGCCACTCAATGATTTGATATGCACGTTAACCAGGGTCAAAGGATAAACTTCACCATCATCAAGCAGCAGATCGACTTCCAGCACCAACGGTGGGCGTCCGTATAAGCGGCCACCAAACTGGAAGGGTTCTGCAAAAGAACCGGGCATGGAGTAACAATCATAGACGGTGACTCGGTCGACACGGACCAGATAAGCGTTATCAATGCCACGACCATCGTTGCCTTCCAGCAAGCATCCATAATAGGTCAAGCTGGGATCATCTATCTGGATCTGATGAATCAGGTCAGCGACGACACGCGTATTCTCAATTTCCTGTAGAGCAACAATATCAGGAGCATCGAGTTGAACCCGGACTTGTTCCGAGGCTTTACGCAGACGAATAGCATAAACTGCGGCATCTACCGGGACGTAATCCTCAAATGTTGCATCATCACGGTCAGGATCATCAGTAACATCGAAGAGATTTTCCAGGTTTTGTGTCGCGATGGTGAACTCCCCTTCTTGGGGAGCACGTACAGGCCGGGTAACGAATTCAGTTTCTTCATAGTCCAACTCTGTGGATCAGATTTGATAGTCCAAATAGCTGTAACCGATATTGCCGTTAATGGTCACGACCATACCTGGCGTTAGGAAAGCAAGATCCCGCCCTAGCTCAAGCGGGTCGACTTCCAGCAGTTCGGGATTCAAATCCCATTCAGGCAAATCCATGTCCAGTAATTCAGGCATTGCGTCACTTTCAAAACCTGCTTCACGGAATGATCTTTCACCCGTGACCGTAACGCCAAACTCAGCGAATTGGTTCGTCGGGGCCGTCACAACAGCATTGTGTAAAACAACCCGCATGCCCTCGTAACGCTCCATTGGATGCGTGCCATCCGATAAATACTCTGTTGATACGCCAGCAAGATCAATGGGATCAGGTAGCGGATTATCTTCGGAAACAACATTTAGCCCACTAGAACCTGTAACTTCAATGCGGGTGAAATTATATTCTTCCCGGACGTATCCCTCGACAATGATGTTCTGACCAACTTCCAAATCCCACCCAACAGGTGGCCGCAGCGTAAAGACATATACTCCATCGGATGTAAGCTCATCGCCATCAGGAGCGGATTGAATAAAAAAGCCCTGTGGACCAATCGCAGTAATGACGCTTTCAGCGACAGTTACACGTTCATCAAGGCAATGGGGAATGTCCGTTTGCCCTTGTATTTGCCAGATCTCAAGGGGAGTATCGCAGGCAACATCTTGTGCTTGGACAAATACATTAAGTGCTAAAAACGACAAAACCACTAGAATCAGAGAAATTCGTCTCTTGTGCATAACATATCCACGTAAAATATAGAGTCGACAGTTGCTAATAGCATAGTACAAAAGAAAACCGAAGAGTATACGTTTCTTCAGCAATTTGAGATGATGTGGTTTTGGTAAGACGTGGTGCTTTTGAGAGGAGGCTAAAACTGCTTGCTCAAAATATTATTGATGTGGTATTCTAATCTGACACCTTGCAACACAAGTAACAATGCACTTTAAAGCTCAAATAATCGAGTATTCAGCGATTGAACTTTCTCATTAAAGGGAAAGTGTTCGTGCTACACCCCGCGGCCTGTCCAGCCAGCACGAACACTTCAACAAAGAATACTCATCCTATAAAGGATGAACACACTATGCAAATTATACCGCATAATAGGGCATTTGTACAAGTCGAAATATGCCCGAAAAATAAACGATTTCCGAAGTCTTCTGTATCTAACAGCAAGACAACTTTCAGTTTGACATATCTCCAGCAACAAGCCCTATCCTTATATGATAGGGGCTTAAATGTATTCCCGCAACCTATCGGCACCAAAGGTGGCTATCCCTGGAAACAGCTCCAATATACTCGGCTGAACCGAGAAGATGAACTTCATGGTCTTTTACCTCTTTTCGCAGGGCAGTGCAACATTGCAGTGATGTGTGGACGAACAAGCGGGAATCTGTTTGTCATTGATTGTGAAACGCCTCAGGCTTTTGAACACCACTGTAACCAATTAGAACAACGTAATATTCCCATATGGTCTGTTGAAACCGCGCGCGGTGGACATATCTATTTACGCTGTGCCGAAGGAGAAATCAATAACATTAAGCCAGGGATTCTTCGAGATACAGAAATCAAAGGTTCACAAGGCTATGTACTCGCGCCGCCATCACTCCATCCCAATGGCAGAAGATATACTTGGACACGCCAAGAAAGTGACTTCATACCTGTTATAAACGTTCAAAATATAGATTGGCTCATAGATGAAGATGGCAAACCTACCCCATTAACCTATAAGCCCACACCTAAGGATAGCAATGTACCCGCTTGGAGATTATCCAGTCACACCAGTAAACTTTCTAGACAAACTCTAGATTACGTAAAACAAGGCCACCTCGTCCAAGAAGGGTTCAGAAACAATGCGTTATTTCGAGCTTCCTGTGATTTGGCCGGTAATAACTATAAAGAAGAAGACGCCCATCGTTTGTTAGTGGACAATGCAAAACTAAGCGGACTTTCTGATAATGAGATCTCTCGCACGATTCGTAGCGCCTTCAGCCGAAAACGTGAGCCATCAATAAAATCAAATCAACAACCTAAAAATTGGGAATATGCCTTTTTCTACCTCACGGAAAAAAACTGGAGTGGACGGGGTAGCAATAGTAAACGTGCACTTATGCTAGCCCTTATCGAATCTGCTAGACGTAGCAAAAATCCAGATGGTATATTCAGAGCCAGCGTAAGAGAACTTTCTCAACTTGCTCGGATCGGTACTGCAACTGTCCAGCGAATTTTACCTACTTTTCTATCAAGACATGAACCCATTCTTTTCCATTGTGGATATGATCGAACAAGCAATGCTGCTTTATGGCGATTCAGTGACCGTATTTTACAAATCGGCAAGTCAATAAAAATGAAAATGGATACATCCGCCCTAATCCCCCCATGGTTAAGTTTTAGTGTGTCTGTTTTCAATTCTGATGCAGCCGAACGTTCCGCTTTGGGTTTGGGAGGCTTGTATCTGTACGTGATGTTACAGGCTCAAAAACACCCGTTGATGCCGTCGGCTATTGCTGAGTTAGTATCTATGACGGTGAATCAGGTAAATTACGCCCTATCTAAACTGAAAGAGTTTGGGTTGGTTTTGCGTGATAAAGTTGGTTGGTTTGTTGAGGGAGAGGTTGAACTTGAGCGAGTTGCGGAAGAAGCGGGGACTTTAGGTAAGGGGTTGTTTCGAAAACAACGTTATGCTGCTGAAAGAGCGATATTTGTGGGTAGAAGTATGCTTAATTCGCGTCTGAAGCGTGAAAAACAGGCATTTTTTGTGTTTTTTAGGCAGGTTTCTCGACAAATGAGCCGATATTCACAGCAAATAGGTGCTTTTTTACGGGACCCGTTGATTTCTGACTCGCTTATTCTTGGGGGAAGTGTCGAAATTGAGGTATTTAGCTGATCTTATTACTGTCGGGGCATATTTGGTTGGCACTAGTCTTACAGTTTTGATACAATTAATTAACCGAATTCATATCGGTTATATACTTTAGGTGGTGGGCATTATATCATTCCGGTATATTACACTAATAGTGGTGGATATGTCGGGTGTAAATTCGAAAAAAGTAAAGTGGTGTGGGGTGCTCCTTTGGGGAAAGACGGCTATCTCCTCTTTGGATATCATAATATAGAAGCTTCGTTTGCGCTGCGCTTGGCGACTGATCTCAAAAATGCAGGTATTAATGCATGGTTGGATCGCCTAGATTTGCATTCAGCAGAAGATTGGCAGTCCATGCTATCCTCTGCGCTATCCTACTGCGCTGCATTTTTGCCCGTACTCTCTCCAGATTACATTGCGTCAGACTACGGCCGTGCTGAAATCGCTCAGTCAGCAAATGATGATCGTGCGGTTGTGCCGGTGCTTTTGCGTTATATCAAGCCGGTGGAATGGCCTGTCGGCATTGAATATGACGATGTAATCGACTTCACTGAATGGCAAGACCCTGAGATCTATCAACAGCGACTCGAACAGCTCATTGATGTGATTAAGGCGTTGCCAGTCGTTGATGTAACAGGCCCTGTGCATCCTCAAAAGCGTTATGTCGCGCAACTACATGCTTATATCGAACAGTACAAGGCGATGCTTGAGTACATCCCACTCGCTTACCCTCATGTAGACCATACCCGTGATAATTTCCCGCATACAGTCGATGAGGTTGCTTATCGGCCTGCCCCATCGATTGAGTCGACCTGGGATTTGAACGGTCCGTTCATATTGCGCTACGCGCCTTTGGCTGAGCCACGCTATATGGATACGCTCGATGAAGCGCTTGAACAGTATCCACGTCTGGTGCTGATTGGCGAATATGGCGCGGGTAAAACATCCGCGTTGCATGCTTTGATATTGAAAATGGGCCAAGCCTATGCCGAAGATGTCAACAATAATCCGATGCCATTGCTCCTTGAGCTTTCTGAGTGGCAGCCGGAAGAGACATTAGAATCATTCATTCAGCGGAATTGGCCCTGGCGTATAGATGTTTGGGAAGAATTCAGCGCGGGGAATGTTGCCGTTTTCTGTGATGGCCTCGACGAGATGGGCCAGGCTGTAGAATCACATTTGACGGAATTGCGTGAATGGCTTAATGGCGATAAATCCCCTGAAATTTGTGTGTTTGCTTGTCGGGATTCTGCTTATAGTGATGTGCTCAACCTCAACTTACCCATTGTCAGCATTGAGGATATGACGCCCAGCTATACGGAACAGTTCATCTATGGCACATTGGGTGAGGACGTCGGCGACGAGTTGTTAGATCGGCTGGCCGTTGATGATACCTCGATGCTGAGGTGGTACTGGGCACTCCACAATAAGTTGCTGCTGCGAGCGTTGATGTATGTCTATCAGCACTCACCACAAGGTGAATTGCCATCGACCCCTGCCCTCTTGATTGAACAAGTCATGACTTTACATTGGCAGCGAGAACAGCTATTGGATAACCCGGACTGGGTTCCGCTGGAAGATATGTCGGCTGCCTTGACGCAACTTGCCTATGCCATTCTGGAAGAAGATCGCCCGCATAGTGTCCCCTATAGTTATGCAATAGAGCAACTGGGTGGCGTCAACATGCTTCGGGCGGTACAGAGCGCAAGTTTATTGATCGTCAATGGCGATTATGTGCGGTTCTTCCATCCGGCTATGATGCATGTTTGTGCAGCGCGTCGTCTACTGACGGATAGTTGGCATCCTCGCCTTAGCCAGCCGGTCATTGATAGCAATGGCAATCGAGTAGCCCAGCCCTGGGATGGTGTTTTCCTGGCGTTGGCTGGCACGCTTGATCAGCCTGACATGCTCGTCCGGGCTGTGACTGATGTTGATCCTTATTTAGCAGTTCAATGCAAGAGCGTAGCCCAAGGCGTATCGTCTGTTGTCAGTCGTCAGACCATTTCGCGCTTGATGCAGCTCGCAGTTGATCGTGATCAGGTTAATTCTCATGCGCTTTTGGAAGCGCTTGCTCTGGCTTCCCCAGACTTACTGGAACCCGTGTTGGATTTGATGCGCAATGGTATCTGGGAAGAGCGTCAACTAGCGACTGACATCGCTATGCATCTGGATTTACCGACGTCGGCAGACGTGGTTGAGGCACTCAATGTCTGGAATGGCAGCATGGACGCCTCCATTGCTTCATACTTGCGTCAGATTGGCCAGGAAGCTCTGCCGCCTTTGATGCGTTTGCTCACCGCCGAAGATCCAATCCGGCGGCGAGGTGCAGTCTGGGCACTGGGCGAAATGCGTGATCGTGCCGTTGTTCCGGCGTTGATTGCTGCGCTCAAAGATCAAGATCCTATGGTCCGCCGTGAATCGGCATCTGCATTACGGGCGATGCCGGATGGTGCGGCAGTTGAAAGTTTGTTACGTCTGCTGCGCGATGAATCCTGGCATGTGCGTAAAGCAGCTGCGGAAGCACTCGTTGATGTGGGTTCGACAGCGATACCTGCATTGATACGTATGTCCCAGGACGAGCGACCTGATGTGCGACGTATTGCGATTGGGGTTTTGGGTCGTCTGGGCGATGCCAGTGCAGTGCAATCCTTATTGCCCTATTTGAAGGACGAGAATGCTGATATTCGGGCGATGACAGTGACGGCGCTGGGCCAGATTGGCGATGAGACTGCGGCAGATGCATTGGCTGCATCATTGGACGAAACAGAAGCGCCGAAGTGGAGCGATACCTCAATTGGGGATATGGCGAAACAGTCATTAGAGAAGATCGGGACGGAGAAGGCTATGGCATTGATGAATCGTTTGCGGCTGCCCCTAGTTAACCAACCGACTTCTGCACAGCTAGCTAAAGACAAACTGGAAAGTATCACCCGCAAAGGTACTGAAAAAATTGTGCAGCTCCCTGCTCGCTTGCAGAAGATGCTGCATAACACGGATTGGCGCTTACGCAGGAAGGCACTTGTCGCCGTCGCGCGTACAGGTAAAAAAGGTGCTCTCATACTCTTATTGGAGGGGCTGCGCGATAAAGAATCCGAAGTGCGCTTAGCTGTCGTCAACAACCTGAAGTACTTTGAATCCGAAGAAGTTTTAGAGCATCTGACGCTGGCTTTGTATGACACAGATCGTGCCATTGGCCAGTTAGCGGCCAAGCAACTCGTAGAAATCGGTGAATCGGCCCTATCCATCCTCAATGATGCGGCGACTGCATCTGATGATGATGTTCGGGCGCTGGCTATCCAAGCGATGGGCCAAATTGGTGCAGATGCCTGTGCACCCATCTTGTTGGAATCCCTGACGGATCGGTCGGTCCCAAGCTGGACGAATCAATCTATTGGCGAGTTGGCATCTGCAGCTTTGTTGATGTTGAAGCCGACCACACAACAACCTGTTGCTGTCGAAGATGAGATCGCTGAAGCTGCGCCTGTTTCAGAAATTGTTGAAGTAGCTTCCCCTGTAGTAGCTAACGAGGTTGTGGAATCGGCTCTCTCGCCGGATATAGACAGTTTTGTTGCGATCCAGACGCCGACGTTGGAAAACCAACAGCCAGATCAGCAAGAATATCTCATCAAGCTACGCGACCTGATTGAGAAGTTGCAGGGCGATGAATGGCGTAAGCGTCATAGAGCTGCTAAAGAACTGAATAAACTGGCTAAAGGCTTGCGCGGACGTCGTAATAAGGTGGTTGCTGACAAGATTGCGATGCTGCTTTCCTCATCGGATAATTTCGTGCGGTTAACGGCGGCTGAGGCGGTGGCGTGGCTGGCTGATGAGAGTGCTATTCCGTTGCTTGTGCCCATGTTGCAGGAAGAAGATGACTACACTATCCAGATTGCAGCGATGCGTGCCCTGTCAGAAATCAGCGAACGCCGCGTGGTATCGCATATCGTGCCTTTGCTCAATGCTAAGAATCAGCTTGTGCGTGAGGTTGCTGCTGAGGTTCTGGGATACCTTCATGATAAGGCCGCTGTTCCAGCGCTACTAGAGGCCCTTAAAGATAGTACGGGTTTCTTCCGTCGGTCTATCATCCAAGCACTGGGTGATATTGGCAATCTACAAGCTGTACCCTATTTGCTGGATTATTTGAGCGACCAAGACCCGCAGGTGCGTTGGGTCACGGCTGAGGCACTCGGTAAAATCGGTGCACCTGAAGCGATTAACGACCTCAAACGGCTGTTATGGGATACCTATGAAGTTCCTTACGATGATGAGTTTGGTCAAACGAGCGAACGTCGTATGTCGGGTGTTGTGGTACGGGCTTTAGAGAACATTGGAACGCACGAAGCAAAGCAGGCCATTTCTGAATGGGAAAACAGCCACGTATAAGCATAGGTAGGGCCATCCGGGTTACCTAAAGATTAAAGATGGTGGGGAATGAGAATTTTCGTTAGTTACGCAAGAGTTGACAAACCTGTGTGTCATCAGGTGGCTCAGTTGTTGAATATCCATGAAGTATGGTTCGATCAACGTCTGTATGCTGGCCAAAATTGGTGGCGAGAAATTCTGGATCGCTTGAACTGGTGCGAGGTTTTTATTTACCTCCTCTCGCCAGAATCGGTGTCATCTACTTATTGCCGCCGCGAGTTCCAGATTGCAGTTGCCAGTAACAAGGCCATCCTCCCGGTACTGATTGATGACAAGACCCCCCTGCCGGAGGAACTGCGCGAAGTCCAGTATGCGGATCTGAGCAAAGGGTTGAATGATACCTCTGCTGTAAGCAGCCTGTTGAACTCTGTCTACATGATGGAGAAGAAACTGGCTAGTGAAAATGGCCGTGCCGAAACCTACATTGATGTCACCCAGGTTGAAAAGATAACTTCCCCCATTATCAATAACAACCCGGATAGTTTGGTTGCCCGTGCCGTTGAATCTATGGAAAAAGGCAAGTTTGATGAGGCACTCTTCTTGCTGAAACAAGCCAGGGAAAAAGAAACATATCGCTATGTTCCCTGGGATGATTTGATCGCGGCAGCAGAAGACGGACTCGAACGTCAGATGCAGCAAAAGGCCATCGCACGCGAATACAATACTATCGCGGAACTGATTAGCCGTAAGGTGACACGAAAGATCGGTTGCCAAGCATTTCAAGCCTTCAGACGGGAACACCCGGATTATGATCCGCGCAATTTGAATCGCCATTGCATGGCGGAGCAATCCAATCAATCGACGCTGGTCATCCCGCCTACAGAGAAAACGGTACGAAGCGATAGTGGTAATGGCTCATCGGGCGGGCAGCGCCAGCTTGTGGCGGCGCCTAGCCAATCAGGCGGTGTGGTTCGCGATGTGGATGTTGTTAAACCCAAGCCTAAAACACAGTCCCAGCGTCCGCGTGTGTTTATCCCAAAGATTGATTGGAAGTTCATTCCTGGCGATGGCACAGTCCAGGATTTCGAGATGGCGACCTACCCCATCACCAATTTGCAGTTTGAGGCATTTATTCGTGACCCTGTAGGGTATCGAAGCATGCGTTGGTGGCAATGGTCATCTCATGCTCGTATCTGGCGGCAATCGCACCGCCCACGTTATCCGCGTTTTAAGGGCGATAATCGTCCACGTGAGAATGTTACCTGGTATGAAGCCGTTGCCTTTTGTTACTGGCTGGGCGCACGTTTAGGGCAGCGCATTGCCCTACCCACCCAGGCCCAGTGGCGCCGGGCAGCTATGGGCGATGATGGGTACATCTATCCCTGGGGCAACACATTTGACCGCGAGTACTGTAATTCTCGTGAAAGCCGCATCCATGCGACGACCGATGTAACGCGTTATCCCAATGGGTCTAGCCCATTCGGCGTGTTGGATATGGCTGGTAATATTTGGGAATGGTGTGTTGATCCTGCGCCCAATCAGCGAGATGGCGCGCATCCCAACGAAGCTGCCCAGCGTGCGGTATTAGGTGGCTCGTTCTTCACTAATCATCGCAA
>MDTD01161953.1_pt1 | contig 10496 bp, 9 predicted proteins | sample 811221 | NCBI WGS metagenome assembly MDTD01 (sample SAMN05326646, study PRJNA326480) | marine metagenome | isolation source: seawater | place: Pacific Ocean: South West | collected 2011
ATGCCGTTACCGACGGTGTAAGCCACTCGCAACTAAATACCGGCGCATCGGGTGTAAGTGAGATCTACGCGCAAGAATACCGGGACAGGCAAAACCAGCTGTCTCGACGGTTACGTGAACTGCGGGTACCGCTGCTCTTGGTTCGCACCAATCAGGATCCGCTCAGGCAACTACTCACGGTGTTCCCTGCGCAATGAATCCCGAAATGATGCTCGGCCAACTTGCCCCGCTCAGGGAGCCGCCTGCGATCGGATGGTGGCCACTTGCGCCCGGCTGGTGGCTTCTAATTGCACTGACTGTCGTCACAATGACGGCGCTGGCCCTGTGGCTGACTAAGCGGCACCGGCAGCGGCGTTACCGGCATCTCGCTCTCGCCGCACTTTCCGAGCTAAAGACTCAGCGGGCACCGAGTGCCGCCATTAATCGGCTTCTTAAGACAGCCGCGCTGAAGGCGTACCCTCAGGATCAGGTTGCTGCATTGCACGGTGCATCATGGCTGCAGTTCTTGAGTGGCACCTGCAAAAAGCTTGAAGCTGATGCCTTTGCCGAACTAGAACAACCCTATCAACGTGATCCTGCGGAAAGCAGTGATGCGCTGTTCCTCGCGGCCGAGCAATGGATCCGCGGCCATGAGGTGCAGCATGCTTGAGTGGCTCTGGCCTTGGGTTTTCGTGACCGCCCCGGTCCCCCTCTTGGTATACCAGCTGAGCCGTGGCGAATCGCTGCAGCCCGCTGCCTTACAAGCCCCTTTCGCTGCCCGATGGAAAAATTTGGGGGCAAGTAAACCACGAGGACAGGGTAGGAGAGCGCATTGGTGGCTGCTGTGGCTTATCTGGATGCTGCTCATCACAGCAACCGCTCGGCCACAGTGGGTCGGTGAGCCGATCGAACTGCCCAATAGCGGACGGGATCTTATGCTGGGACTCGACCTCTCCGGGAGCATGCAAATCGAGGACATGCAGGTGGGAAATCGACTGGTGCCTCGGATCATTGCGGTCAAAGCGATCGCGGCCGACTTTGCACAACGTCGCCAAGGCGATCGCGTGGGCCTGATCCTGTTTGGCACCCGTGCCTACCTGCAAGCACCCTTGACTTTCGACCTAAGCACTGTCAAGCGCTTCATCGATGAGGCCCAACTGGGCTTCGCTGGCGAAGATACCGCCATTGGCGATGCGCTGGGACTTGCCATTAAACGTCTGCGAGAGCGACCTGCAAGTGCGCGGATTTTTATTCTCCTCACTGACGGGCAGGACACCGCGAGTACAGTTGATCCAATGGAGGCGGCAGCGCTCGCCGCACAGTTAGATGTGAAGATATATACTATTGGCATCAGCAGAAATCTGGGCAGAACGGTAAACGGCCGCAGCGAAGTAGATGAAGCCATGCTCAACGCCGTCGCCGAGGCGACTGGAGGCCGATATTTCCGCGCCACCTCCCCCGCTGAGCTCGAGGCTGTATATGCCCTACTGGATGAATTGGAACCGGTCGAGCAGGAGGCCAGCACGTTCCGACCCAGACGGGCACTGAGCTGGCTCCCTCTTTTGGCTGCGCTGGCCGTAGCTACTTTTTTGGCCACTTTACACAGTCAATGGTTGCAGCAAGTAATTCAACGGCCAAATTATGGGTGATGGGCATGATTGACGGCTTTCACCTTTTGCGACCGGAATTACTTTGGGCATTGCCGATATGCCCTCTTGTTGCATTGGCGTTGTGGTATCGACACATCCAAAAGGGCGATTGGTCAAAGGCGATTGATGCGAACCTATTGCTGCATCTGTTGCCCGATCACCAGCAGGACAAGCAACGATCACTTATCTGGGTTCCTTTGCTTATGCTCAGTTTAGTCATTCTGGCTGCAGCTGGCCCCAGCTTCCAGCGCGTTGAACTGCCGGTCATTAAACGGGCCGACGCCCTCGTAATCGTGCTGGATCTTAGCGCCTCAATGCTGGCCGCAGATGTACAACCCAGCAGACTACAGAGAGGCAGGCAGAAAATTCTTGATCTACTCGAGCGACGCAATGAAGGTGTAACTGGGCTGGTGGTATTTGCCGGCGACGCGCACGTTGTGACGCCACTAACCGACGACACCCGAACGATCGCTAATCTGATGCCCGCACTGTCCCCCACGATCATGCCAATACCGGGTGCCAACGCGACAAGTGGCATAGCAATCGCGGCGGAGCTTCTGAAAACTTCGAGCGCGCAGGGTGGACAGGTAATACTGATGACCGACGGTCTGCCCGCGTTCGACACCGATGCAGCGCAGCGTGCGCTTGCCGACAGTGGTGCGACGTTATCGATCCTCGCCATTGGTACTCGCTCGGGCGCACCGATCCCGCTCCCCAATGGCGGATTTTTGAAGGACGGAGCTGGCGAAATTGTAATTCCCGCCCTCGACACTAGTGCAATCAGATCCGTTGCTGAAACCTTGGACGCTGCCTATAGTGAGGTCACTTTGGACGATACAGATATCGCCTCGCTCACAGTCCGCGACCTTCTCGAGAGCGAGGGAGAACTAGACCTCGATCGGCAAACAGATGTTTGGGAAGATCAAGGATTCTGGCTTGCCGGCCTAGTTGCTCTATTACTTTTGCCCGCATTTCGTAAAGGCGTTGTGGCGAGCATTGCGGTGCTGCTGCTTGCACACTCGCCGCCACCCGAAGCGTCGGAATGGCAAGATTTATGGCTCACTGCAGATCAGCAGGGGGCGCGCCACCTAGACGAGGGTGCACCCGCGGACGCCGCCAAAACCTTCCGTAATCCCAGTTGGCGCGGTGTGGCAGAATATGAGGCTGGAGGCTACGAACAGGCAGCCAGAACCTTCGCGGGAGAATCTTCTGCTGACAATTTGTACAACCTCGGGAACGCCCTGGCGTTGCAGGGCGACCTCCGCGGTGCTCTTAAGGCCTATGAGGAGAGTCTGACCCAAGAACCCAATGCCGAGGACGCTATCGCCAACCGAGATTATATTCAGTCATTGCTTGATCAACAGGAACAGGAGGGTGATCAAAAAGAACAGGACGACGAGGAATCCGAGCGGAGCGACGGAAATAATTCGGAGTCCGGCGACTCGTCTGACTCATCAGATCAGGACCAACAGTCTGATAGCGGTGGACCGGGTAGCGAAAGTACTGATGATGAGGATAACCAGAAGGATCAAGGGCAACGGTCGGAGCAACAAAACCAGAACATGGCCGCCACTGAAGATCTTAATGAGGAGGCATTGGAAGCAGCAACACAAAAACAGATGGCAAAATTCGACGAGGCATTGGAAGAGCAGCAAGCGCTGGAGCAATGGCTGCGTCGCGTGCCCGATGATCCCGGCGGTTTGTTGCGTAGGAAGTTCCGATATCAAACTATGCAAAGATTAAGAGACGGTGAGGAACCAGATGAATCGATTCGTTGGTAAGCTCACTCGCCGGTGCCTAGCCGCTGCAGCCCTACTCTGGTCGACGCTGGCTTTTGCTGAGCTCTCCGCGACGGTGGATCGAAGAGAGATCTCGATGGGAGAGACGCTTCGGCTGACATTACTCGGCGACGCGGGAGAGCAACCGGCGGAAATCGATCTGACACGGTTGAGCCGTGATTGGGAGATTCTCTCGCGATCAAGCGCGACGAATGCGCGCTACATTAATGGTCAGAACCAGGTCACTCGTACACTGGAGATGGAGCTTGCGCCCCTTAGAGAAGGCACGCTAAGCATTCCGCCGCTGACACATGGTGGACGGACTACGACTCCTCAGTCAATCAGGGTCAACCCCGAACCCACCGTAGCACCCGGGGACGCGCTGGTCCTGTTCGAGGCTAGTATCGATAAATCGTCGGTGTATGTGCAGGCCGAGACGATTCTGACTGTTACATTACAGCAGGCCATTAATCTCGATGGGGGCGAAGTTTCATCTCTCGATGTCCCCGACGCCGTTGTCGAAGATTTAGAACGGCGATCATTTCAGCGTCGGGTCGGTAACCGCACCTGGCTGGTCACGGAGCTTCGGTACGCCATCTACCCTCAGAAAAGTGGCAGGCTGACCATACCCGCGATCGGGTTTACTGCCCGTGAAGTACAGCCCGGTCGATCCCTGCTGGGCGCCCGGTTGGGACGTCGAATCCGCTTGGCCTCAGAATCGATCGAACTCGATGTTAAACCCGCGCCTGCCAGCTTTCCCGGTGTGGTTTGGCTACCAGCACGCGAGCTCACCCTGACTGAAAATTGGTCGATTGACCCCGAATCGCTCAACATTGGAGACTCTACCACCAGAACACTGACGCTGGTTGCCCGGGGCCTGCAAGGCAGTCAGCTGCCGCCATTGAGCAGCGTGCAGGGATCTCTAAAAATCCCGGAGCTTCGTTTTTATCCTGACCAAGAATCGATCGATCAGAGCGAACTATCCAATGGCGTCCAAGGTCAGCGTATTCAGAGCGAAGCTCTCGTCGCGCGATCCGGTGGCAGCTGGCAACTACCCGAAATCCGCGTGCCGTGGTGGAATACCGAAACTGATTCGCTTCAGTATGCCATGCTACCCGCGCGACTTGTCTCGGTCGCAACGCCTGCGCCACTTGACGCAGCAGCCCCCAGCCAGCCCAAGACCGAGCTCAGCCCCGCTCCGCAAAATCAGCCCTTATGGGTCTGGATACTGAGTGGATCGGGATGGATTGTTGCAGTCTTGCTAGCTGGGATGATCTTGATGAGCCGCCGGCAGCATTCGATCGCCGCCGCAACACGCAAGACCGGAAACCGCGATGCCAGCAGCTTGCGTCAGGCACTCGTGAAGGTACGCCAGTGTGCCGAGCAAAATGATCCGGCGTCTCTAAGGCGCGCAATCCTCGTTTGGGCGCATCTCCATCATGGCAAGCACTTTGCCACCTTCAGCGATCTAGCAAGTGCTAGCTCGGAAGGCCTCACCGAACGACTCATCATGCTTGACCGATGCCTCTATGGCGGGGGTGATATCTACTCTGCCAAACAAGGGTTGCTGGAAGCGCTGCGTAGGGAGCCAGCGCCGCATACCGTCTTAGCTCGTGATAAGGAGCTGGCGCTCTATCCCACCTAACTCGTCCGATATCCGAGGCGCCCGTTTATATCCTGTCAGCGCGTTTGTCAGATAGCGCAACGCCTGACTAACCGTTATCACTGAGCGCGCGGTTCACTACCTCGAAGACATCTTTAGGGAGGGAACTAATCGCCGCAAGACGCTCTAATTCAGCGCGCATTGCACCTTGTCCGGCGGCATAACGGCGCCACCGCGTGAGCGGGGTCAGCATGCGGGCTGCAATTTGCGGGTTGCTGGCTTGTACACGCTCTATGACATCGCCCATCAGCCGGTACCCAGCGCCATCCGCTCGATGAAATGCAATCGGATTGCCCCCAGCAAAAGCGCCAATCAGCGCCCGTAATTTATTGGGGTTACGCCAATCGAACGCTTCATGCTCCATCAACTCTCGAACGCTCTCCACGCAATCTGCTTCGGGACGAGTGGCCTGAATAGTTAACCACTGATTCACCACCAAGGCCTCGTGATGCCACTTGACATAGAACGCATCAAGTACCCCGGCACGCTCTTCCGGCACAGCATAGGATGCTATCCAGCGCAGCGCAGCCAGGCGATCCGTCAGGTTATCTGCACGCTGGTAAAGTTGCCGCGCCGCATCGAGTTCCGCTGGGTTCGCGGCCAATAAGTAATCCTGCGCAAGATGGCGAAACGCTCTGATACCAATATCCTCAGCTGTCGGAGCATAGTGTCCTGGAGCGGGATAGGCTTCCAACACCTGCTGCCAGCAATCGCTCAAGGCCTTCCCTAAGGCCGCCTTCACCTTTATGCGCTGGGCGTGCAGGGCCGCCACATCAACCAGCCCCCGCTGTGCTGCGCGGTCCGCGAGGTACTCTTCACTGGGTAGTGTAAGGGTCAGGGCTTTCATGGCAGGATCCATTAAGCCCGTTATGACTTGCTCGCAGGCATTTCTCAAATCGGCTGGTATAGCGATATCCGCATCGGAAGCTGTCTGCTCAATCGCGCGGGACAACAGGTTCTGTGCAGCGTCCCAGGCAACGAAGGCATCATCGTCGCCACCCATCAGGACCAATAAGTCTGACTCAGACTGCTCTGTCGCCACTCTCACGGGTGCTGAGAAACCCCTTAGGATTGATAATACCGGCTTATCGGGCACGTCCTCAAAAGTAAAAGACTGCTCTGGCTCGACGAGCTCCAAGATTCGGGTAGTCTCCCCGCCCGAGGCAAGCGGACTCCCATTAAGCAACAAACCCGCAGCTACGGGAATAACCAGTGGTGGCGGGTGATCATTTAAACTCGTGGCGGTGTTGCGCTGTCGCAAGGTCAAAGTGTAACGGTGATTCTGTGAGTCATAATGCTCATCAAAAGCGATCTCAGGTGTACCAGCCTGTTCATACCAACGCCGAAACTGCTCTAGATCCCGCTCGGACGCCTCCGCCATACAGTCCACAAAATCGTCACAGGTCGCCGCCTGCCCATCAAAACGATTGAAGTAGAGTTCCGCGCCCGCCAGAAAGGCCGCTTCTCCCAGAAGTGTATGCAGCATGCGCACGACTTCCGCGCCTTTCTCGTAGACGGTCAGCGTATAAAAGTTTGAGATATCAACGAAGGCGTCAGGGCGCACCGGATGCGCCAGCGGGCCGGCGTCCTCTGCGAATTGGTGGGTCCTGAGGAACAGAGCATCCTCAACGCGCTTGACGCCGCGAGAATTCATATCAGCCGAGAACTCGCTGTCGCGAAACACGGTAAAACCCTCTTTCAGACTGAGCTGAAACCAGTCCCGACAGGTAACACGGTTCCCCGAGTAATTATGAAAGTACTCGTGTGCCACTACCGCCTCGACCCGCTGAAATCCCATGTCGGTGGTGATGTCGGGGTGGGCCAACACGCAGGAGGTATTAAAAACGTTGAGGCTCTTGTTCTCCATCGCACCCATATTGAAATCATCCACGGCAACGATGTTGTATAAATCGAGGTCGTACTCGAGACCATAAACAGTCTCATCCCAGCGCATCGCCTCTTGCAGGGACTTCATTGCATAATCGCAGTAACCCAGATCTTTTGCTTCGACCCAGATGAACAAGTCAACGGCTTTGCCTGAGGCAGTGACAAAGCTATCCCTGACAGCTTTTAAATCGCCTGCCACCATCGCGAAAAGATAGCTCGGCTTCGGAAACGGATCGTGCCATACCGCCCGATGCCTTCCATTCTCAAGCGATTGTTCTTCGATCAGGTTGCCGTTACTAAGTAAAACAGGGCATTTGGACTGATCCGCCTCCAGCGCAACCGTGTAGGTCGCAAGAACATCGGGCCGGTCAAGGAAAAAGGTGATTTTACGAAACCCCTCCGCCTCACACTGGGTGCAGTAGGCGCTTTGCGATCGGTAGAACCCCTCAAGAGAGGTATTCTCCTCTGGCTTGATCACGACGCAGGTCCGCAGTGAGAAGCGCTCGGGCACCGAGGCGATTACCAACTGAGTGTCTGTGACTTCATATTGCGTCGATTCAAGGCGGACACCGTCGAGCTCGACCCAATTGAGCGTCAGTTGCTCGCCATCGAGCATTAGCGGCACGGCACCCGACTGCTGTCGTATCATTTGTAGCGTTGTCGTAACCAATGTTCGGCCTTCCTCAATCTGCACGCGGAGGTGAACCGTCTCGATGCCGAAAGCCGGCGCTTGATAATCCTTGCGGTAAATCGTGCCAGGCAAACCTTCTCGTAATCCCATTACGCTCCTACCTTGATCTCGACCTCATAGCCGCCAAATTTCCGAATATTCAGTACACCAGTATCCAGCATCAGGTACTGCCCCTTTATGCCCATCAGAGTCCCCTCGACCTCAGTTTGTTTGTCAAAGTTGTGCGCCTTCACTTTGTCGGGCCAGCTGAGCACCGGATAGTCGATCTGCGTCTCTTGCGCATCCTCCAATAGCTCAAAAGCCGACTCGCCCTGTTGTAGCTTGAGATCAGCAATTTCGTTTGCACAAGTTTCCATCAGTTGCTGCCTTATCCCTTCCAAGTTCTGTGGTTCACCATTACCTTTAAGCATAGTTTGCCACGCCGTCCGATCACCAACTTCTCTCGCGCATAGCACCTCCAGCAGACCCGATTGGTAGCGGGTTTGCACCCTCGCAATGGGTTTAGCCTGTGTCGCGCCTTGATCAATCCACCTTGTCGGTAACTGAGTCTCTCTAGTGATGCCCACTTTGACGTTTGAGGTATTCGATAAGTAAACAATATGCGGTACCTGACAGTGCGTTTCTGCCCAATCCGGCTCACGGCAAGTGCCCTCTGCCAAGTGGCACTTTTCAGGGCTCATAATGCAGGTGTCGCAGGCCGCGAGCTTGCGAAAACAAGGAAAACAGTAGCCCTGATTGAAACTCTTTTTGGTCAACCTATCGCAAGCCACGCAATGAATTGCTCCAGTGAAGAAAATGGAAAGCGTTTTGCCCAATAGTTCATTGAGGCAGGGCCCACTCTGCTCGGCCAGTACTGTGTAGCGCACTGGATCCGCCAACTCAGTCGCCATTTTACGGAGGCTGCCGCGCCAATCAGTCATTTCGAGATTCTTTCCACGTCAACGTTTCGGGTTCGTCACACACCTCTCCAGCCTTCGCACCTTTGTCGATAAAACCCACGCGCTCCTCGGGCGGGAGGTGCATCTCACCCCAAGTGATCACAGCTTGCATTGCGTGCTTGCGCTGATCGGCAGTCAGAGTCTGCCCACCAGGCCAGCGACCTGTCGCGAGTGAACTAACAAGTTGGTCATATATCTTACGATCCATCTGTCGGACCGAGTCTCGATACTGATCGGACACTGTCACTGTATCCTCGATTGATGGTGAAACACGATTAAAGTCGCTTGAACAAACGGGGGAATCCGCTGATGAGGAGACCGAGGAGCAGGCCGCTGACCAGCCCCCCAAGGTGAGCGCCATTTGCTAGGGCCCCTGCGCCGATAAACTTCATACTGCCGGTCATGCCGATCACCAACCAAACCAGCATGAACGCGAGCACCGGCATCGGCGGCGGCGCAATCCAACCAGGCCTCAGCCAGTGGCTGGCCATAATCATGCCCATAAGCGCGTAAACCACGCCGGACATGCCGCCAAATACAGACGGACCCTCCCACCAATATTGGCAATAATTACTGACCATCGCACAGATCACGCAGAAACCGATCAGATTCACACCCCCGAGACGGTGCTCAATGCGCTGCCCAAAGTCCCACAGCCACAAGCAGTTAAACACTACATGCAACCATCCGAAATGAATTAGGGTGGGAGTGACCCAGCGCCACCAGTCGCCCCATTCACCAAACGCCACGTAACCACCGGCTGCCTGGAAGGGAACAAAATTGAAGAGCTCCAGCATCCCTACCCACTGCAACGGGTAAAAAAGCAGAAAACACACGCTGGTCACGACCACTAGTAAAAACGTGGCCGGGGCACGTTGAATGGCGATTGGGGAATTACTTAACCAGCGCATCAGACCAGCGCAGCTTGTCGCGACAGCTGGCGTAAAAGCTGTAAACGGGCGGATGCAACAAAGTCAGGTCACGGGCTTTTTTGCGTATACGCACCGAGTCACCCGGCAGTGCGGTGATTGAAATTTGACCGTCACAAGTTATCGGCGGGTGGATATCGTTGCGCGATACCACATCGATGCGGATTTCGCTCTGCCCGCTGACAACGATGGGCCGGCTAGTCAACGAGTGTGGAAACATAGGTACGAGCACCAGCGCATCCAGACCGGGATACATAATCGGCCCGCCCGCGGACAAACAGTACGCGGTTGATCCTGTGGGTGTCGCAACCAGTAGTCCGTCTGCGTTCAAACGATATACGAACTCACCATCTATGCTCAGCTCAAACTCAATCATCTGGGCCGACGCGCCCGAGTTCACAACAATGTCGTTTAACGCCTCGCCACGCCCAATCACCTGCTCACCACGCCAGACTTCCGTGTCCAGCAAAAAGCGTTTTTCACTTATAAATTCGCCGTCCAATACAGCACTGACCTGATCGATCAATTCATCGGGGCTGACATCCGTCAAGAACCCAAGTCGCCCACGATTAACCCCAATGACCGGTGTATCGTGTTTGACCAAAGTTCGGGCGGCACTGAGTAGACTCCCGTCACCACCGATCACGATCGCCAGATCGACCATGGCTCCAATGTGATCGCGGGACTCCATTTCCCGCTTTTCAAAATGCGCGAGGGTGGCCAGTCGATCTTCAATGGTGACCTTCAAACCTCGATCGTCCAGAAGATTGAGCAGACCCGACACGATTTCCTCGACCCCCGGGTGCTCTCGTCTCCCCAGCAGACCGACATGTGTGAAGGTGTTACTCATAATGCGGGTGCTGTGATCACGTAACTCATATCGACAGCCCCTCCTCCCGTGCTCTCAGTGCTCTCAGTGCTTCGCAACGCACAGTGCGCATCGCCGTATCGTCTCTTAATTGTAACGCCGCAAGGCGTCACG
>MDTD01062270.1_pt1 | contig 10495 bp, 5 predicted proteins | sample 811221 | NCBI WGS metagenome assembly MDTD01 (sample SAMN05326646, study PRJNA326480) | marine metagenome | isolation source: seawater | place: Pacific Ocean: South West | collected 2011
CCCGTTCCGTCGTCCATGGCCCTTGATCAGTATTCGATAACCAGCCTCAAGGTAGCGAGCAGAGATGTCGAAATGACACGTTATGACCTGCGTGCTAACGGGGATGACCTGCCTGCTTTCATGCGCAAGGCCAAAGCTGTAGGACTGCAGGTCCTGCTGGTCCCGATGCAGGGCGCAGCCATCAAGACAGGGCAACCGACTTACAAGGTTCAGCTTGCTTCAACCGGAAGTCTGGTTGCATCCGCTTTGCCACGGCAGCAGGATATTCGCTCGTTTCTGATGAATGGTTACAGTGCCAAATATGTCAATCTTGCCCAGGTCGGTCCCGGTTGGTCGCAACACGAGCACGCGATACGCCAGCAGATTAAAGGAAGCGATTCCTACCGTCTCATCGCGATCTTTCCAACACAGGTTCTTGGCTGGTTGCATCTGGAGACCCGGCATCTGCAATTGACCCAACAACCTGTGATCCCCATCGCCCTGGCTTCGGCCAGCCATCCCTTTCAGTTCCTCAACTGACTGATCCAAGTATCGAGTTCAAGTGGGATGAAGGCTCAAAGCGCTCAAAAATACTTATGCCCGAATTGCGGCCTTCACAACCTTGGTAAGAGGATCTTCCGGGGTGATGGCGTAATAACCAGGCTTCGCCGGCACGAGACAGGAATCCCCGCGCTCAAGTACCTCAGCGTGCTTACCTACTTTGATTTCTACTCTGCCGTTGATAGTCGTGACAAAATGAAAGCTGGAACCATCCGTTCGTTCATGCATGGGAGTGCTGAGACGCAACTCATCAACAGTAAATGCAGGACAAAGATTAATGATAGGCAGCTTGCGGTTACGGGTCACAGATGAGCTTTCGCAACGAATTCTGGCAATAGAACGGTCTTGAAAATGAACGGCGTCGACTGCCTTCTGGCATTCTTCTTTTGTCGGCTGGTTGGCAGGATCCCAGTTGGTAATCGTCAGGGGCGGGGTCGCTGCCTGCTCAACAGAAAGCACCAGATTACCTGGCTCCAGCGCATGCACACGTCCCGAAGAAATGTAGTAGGCATCCCCTGGTTCAGACGGAAAGGTCTGCAAGATATCAATAAGCTCGGGAGAATGCATATTGGAAAGAAATTGCTGCTGGGTAAGACGAGGCTTTATACCGACCATAGCTGACGTGTCCGGTCGACAACTGACCAGATACCACATCTTGGAATTTGGTGGAACACCTAAACGCTCACTGGTGACTTCGTCCGGATGTACCCAGACCGGCAAACGCCTGGAGGTTGCCAGATAATGGACAAATAGCGGAAAACGCTGCTGCTTGCGGTGTTTGTTACCGACAAGTCGCTGCGGATGAGCCTCCACCAACTCATGCAGAGTCTTTCCCGCCATGGAACCATTCGCAACGACAGACTGAAAATCCTTTGAATCAACAAGCTCTATGGATTCACCGGGAGTGTATGCAGTTCCTTTAGGGGTGCCCCCAGGCGGGGTCAAATCCCGCGGCATGAACTCAGTCAGGAGGGTGCCTTGCCATGGATGTTCCCGATAGATCGGTATGAACTTCAGGGGATAAAGGTCTAATTCCATGAGAAAAAGGCAGTCTCTACATTCGGAATTCGGCAAATGAGGGCTAATAGTACGCAGTCGGTTACCAGGCAGGCAGTCCCCTCAAGATATAACAAAACAGAGCAAGGCCAGACAGGTCTTTCTCCGTGTAAAGTACCACACATAGGGTGAAAGCAAATCGCAAAGCGAATTCAGCGCGATGCAGCTGGCACCGGCACGGCACATTAAGCCATTACCGCAGACCTTTTTCAGAATCAACCAGTCGTTAAGCAGCAACGCGTCATGCCAGCAAAAACAGAAAATAATATTGCTCCCACGCCTGAAGGAGCATTCGCCATGCGCATGTTCGTTAAAGGGGGTATCGGCGTTTTCTGTTTGCTTCTCTTTCTCGCGCTGGCCAGCAACACTCCTGAGGATATTGCCATCCTGCATGGGGGCATCGGTGAATATGCGGTCGTCAATAATTGGGTCGGACGTATCGGGGCATGGTTGTCCTACTATCTGCTGTTATGGTTGGGAATAGCGGCTTATCCTGGTGTCATGCTTATCCTGTTGTGTGCAGTCAGCCGGATGTTCAACCAGCAGCGACGGCCCGTTACATTTTTCTACTACATCGGCATCGTATCGTTTATTCTGGGCACCAGCATGCTTCTCGGCTGTTTCCCTGATTTTATGCGCGGCTGGCAGGAACATTATAACCAGATAAAAATGCCTGGCGGCACACTGGGGTTACGCTTCTGCGTTCCAGGCGCAACCATTGAGCGGCCCGGTGGTCAACTGGTAGAACTACCCCCAGGATGGCTTTCTTTTGTGATGAACACAACTGGATGTGTGATCGTCTCAGCCACCTTGCTTCTGATGGGATTGGTCAGCGTCTGGATTCACGACTGGCATGCGCAAACGAAACTGCTGATCGCCCATTGGAAGGCAGGTTCCAAACTTCGTAGAGAAGAGCGCCACAAACAAGCTGCATTGAAAGAGCGTGAAACGGCCAAAGCAAACAAAACCCAATCCACGATCTCTAAGCCGAAACCTAAAAAGGAAGAGAATCCCATTCCTGTTTCAGATTCTTCCGATAAAACGGAAAAACCGGAGGAAAAGCAGGATGAACTGGAACTGAAGCCATTTGATTTCGATCCCATTGATGATCCAAAAAGCAGCGATGCTTCTGTCCTTGACGACCGTAAAGCGGATGTACCGGAAGCAGATCTGAGCATTAGCCTGGAAGATGAAGACGATGACGATAGCAGCGATATCACGGACGACCTGCTTGATGATCAAGGCCCGATCACCAGTCCTCCACGAGTTCAACCACCAAGACCCATAGCTATAGCAGCTCAGCGCCCAACGCCTGCAGTCGCTTCAGTAGCAGCACAACAGGCTCAACCGGACCTGATCCCTCCGTCACCGGTCCCAACGCCAGCAGGTTCAAGCAAGGGCGAATCGACATTTCAACCGCAAAATTATGCCTTGCCTCCACTTAAACTGCTGGCAGCCGGTCCTGAATCCGGCAGCCTACCACCTGATATTGAAGCCAAGAAACGGATTCTACAGGAAACGCTGGAGAGTTTTGGTATTGATGCGGAGGTTGGCGATGCAACCTGCGGACCCCGTGTAACCTTGTATGAAATCAAGCCGGCTCCTGGCGTAAAGGTTGAGCGCATATCCAACCTGTCCAACAATATCGCCATGAATCTCAAAGCAGAAAGCCTGCGTATCCTGACCCCCATTCCTGGTAAGGATACGGTGGGAATCGAAGCTCCAAACTCTGTTTCCAGCCTGGTCAGTCTGCGTGATCTGCTTGAAAGCAAGTCTTTTAATTCCAACAAGCATGCAATCCCCATTGCCCTTGGTAAAGATATTGCCGGTAAACCCGTTATTCTTGACTTGGCTCGTGCCCCACATCTGCTGATCGCGGGCGCAACTGGTTCTGGTAAATCTGTCTGTATCAACACACTTATTCTGAGTTTGCTCTATCGCTTCCGACCTGACGAATGCAAGATGATCATGGTGGATCCGAAAGTAGTCGAATTTTCCGGCTACGGTTCTCTTCCCCATCTGGTCACACCGGTGGTGACAGAATCAGCAAAAGTACCGGTTGTCCTGCGTTGGGTTCTGCAACAGATGGAATGGCGTTATCGGGTGCTTTCAAAAGTGGGTGTACGTAATTTGGCGTCGTACAATAGTCGTGCGATACCACCAGAGCCTATCCTCGACGATGAGGGTAAGCCGATTCCTGATCGCATGCCTTTCCTGATTGTGATCATTGACGAGCTTGCTGATATCATGATGACCGCAAAGCAGGATGTTGAAACCTCATTGGCACGAATCGCACAGCTTGCCCGTGCGGTCGGCATCCATGCGGTAGTGGCAACCCAGCGACCATCAGTCAATGTCATTACCGGTGTGATCAAAGCGAACTTTCCCACACGTATTGCCTTCCAGGTCAGCTCAGTTCCTGACTCACGCACTATTCTGGATACCAAAGGAGCAGAAACACTGCTTGGGCGTGGCGACATGCTCTTCAAGGCTCCGGGCGGAAGCAAAATGTCACGTGTCCAGGGTGCCTTGGTGGATGATCCGGAAATTGACCAGGTTGTCAGCTTCATCAGCGCCCAGGCGGAACCCGAATTTGCAGATGATGTTTATGCTTCTGGCAAGAGTTCCAAGGGAAGCGATGTGGCTGTCACAGGTTACGGAGGAGAAGACGGACCTTCTGTAGCACCAGCCGATGATGCAGAAATGGATGATGAGGAACGGCTCATCCAACAGGCAATACAGGTCATACTTCGCGATAAACGAGCCACGACCAGCCACATCCAGCGCCGACTCCGTATCGGTTACAACCGGGCCTCGCTGATTATCGAAGAGCTGGAGGCTCGCGGCATCGTCGGTCCACAGATCGGCCAAAACCCTCGTGATATCCTCATTGACGCACCAGATATTGATGACGATGAAGATCCAGATGACGAAGATTGAGCTTTACGAACTGGGTAAAGACCACGTCTAATACATCCCTCCTTCAGGTATTTGCATGCGGATACGAAAGTCGATTTTCTATTTAATTTCCCTGGTAAATGCATTTTTCTTTTATTGCAGCTTATGCAATATGTCCATGTATCCATATGACGTGCTTAAGCACAGGTTTTACGCGCAGATACCACCATCAACATCAATGGCCATACTTGGCTGTATATTACTGCTATGCCTACACGCTATCGCTGGACGATCAACAGAATACGCTATCCAGAAGCTGTCTACCCCAACGGTTCTAACCATAATTGCGTGGATTGTATCTAAAACAGGCCCCACCCTTACCAGTTATTCTATACATCTTTTTTATCTGTTAATCGCATACATATTTTTTCTCATTATAAGGGAGTGTAAATCTGATTTTTCAATCAACAAAAAAGTAGCTCATATATGTTTTTATACCTGTACAGCATTATTCTTTTTCTGGTCACTACATACACAGTACAAACTTCATAACTCCCTATATAGCCACTTTTCTGATATTGGATTCTGGTTCTTAAGACTGCAGAACACCATTCGTTACGGAGATTTTCTACGACTCAGCTCATTGCTTCCAACATATTGGGATCATTTCTGTCCAGGTCTTGCAATTCTCTTACCCTTCTTTTATTTCTACCCCAAAATAGAGCTGCTGTTGTGGGTTCAATCCTTAAGTATAGCTGCAACGCCTTTGGTCGTGGTATGGATAGCAAAAAAAATGGAGGTTCCACTTTGGTCGAGAGTACTCCTCGGAATGATCGTATTCATATATCCAGCCATGTCATATATGACGATAAACATGTGGTTTCTCTTCCACCCCAACAGTATTGTTCTGCCATTACTTGTTGCCCTCTATTACTGCCTGGATAAGGAAAAATACTGGCAGGCAATCATATTGTCCATCATCATCTTTCTTCAAAAAGAATACATGGGGATCTATATAGCTGGCGCAGGGATTCCCCTATTACTGCGCAAGCACCAATGGAAAACGGGTTTGGCTTTTCTCATCGTCCCTTCCGTTATTGCCGCATACCTGGTATTTTCATATCTCCCGGGCCTGGTTGAAGATGAATTTGTTCACCAGGGATGGTTTGGAGAACTTGGCAGTGGATTTGAGGTTATCCTGTCTCCGTTTACCCGGCCCAAAATCTTCTGGGGTCTTTTGTTTTCACACGGCAACAGGCAGTATCTCCTTGAAGCTTTCTTACCTATTATCCTGCTTTGTATCTATTCCCCCAGATGGTTGCTGGCTGTTGCTCCAGTCCTGCTTCTCTACCTGACCGGATATTCAGGATTGGCAAGGTGTGTAGGCATGCACTATCACTTAACCAATATGGCAGCAGTTTTTTATGCGATGATATGCTCACAATCTAACAAAAATAATGGTGAAACCTGGCCAGTCCTGGAACGGTATAGTGAAAAATGGCGATCTGCTACCACCCACTTCAAGTCTCCTGCTGCCGTCCTGGCGTGCGCTCTATGCTTTGTTTTCATGGGAGTACAGGTTGGTATTTACCCCCATGCAAACAATCGGATAATGCCCTCAGAAGAAACCTATCAGATACGGGCAAAAGCCCGAGATAAATTGCGCGCCGTCATTCCGCAAGATGCAGTGGTCTGGGCAGATTTTTATATCGAACCTGCTCTGCTCGATAGACGGCATGTGGTGAGAAAGTGGGACAAGTCCGGCACTGAAAAAGTCAATTATGTGGTTGTAGAAACAGTCAATAAAAAACTTGTGCAGCAATACAGGGAAAGTGAGGAATGGGAAACGATTCTGGATGAGGCAGAGGTACTGGTCGCTTTTCGACGCAAAATTCCAGTTGATCCATTACCCGATGATTATTACTGAGCACTAAAAAGACTACCCGGAGAAACACTCTTGCGAGGTTTCGCCGGGCAGCCTGGGCTATGGTGTGTATGGGGGAAATATACGGTTAGTGCCGATTAACGTTCCAGAACGGGCACATCAACCCAGCGGCGTTCATCGTGGGATTCCTGGCCTTTTTCTGCCAGCTGTACACCCTTGACAGCTTCCAGAAGGTCCCATCTGAATTCGCCACCTTGAACGATGTATTTGAGGAAAAGCTCCCACTGAACCATGAAGGCATTGTCGTAGTCACAGACATCGGGGACACGTTGCCAGTGATCACGGTACTTGATGGGGCTGTCAATATCTGGATTCCAGACAGCTTTTGGTGTACCAGCTGCTGACTGGAATTTGCAGTCGCGAAGACCAGCTACTGCGGAACCTTTGGTACCGTCTACCTGGATTTCAAGCAATTCATCGCGATTGACACGAACGTTCCAGGAAGAATTGAACTGGCAGAGAATACCGTTTTCGAGCTGGAAGACCGCATATGCGGCATCATCGGCAGTACAGGCATAAGGCTTGCCAGACTCATCCCAGCGTTCTTTGATCAGCGTCGTTGCCGTCGAACTGACACCGGTCACATTGCCAAACAGGTTGTCAATGACATACCGCCAGTGGCAATACATATCGATCATCATGCCACCACCGTCTTCCTTGCGGTAGTTCCAGGAGGGGCGCTGAGTTGGGATCACATCGCCTTCAAATACCCAATAACCGAACTCACCTTTGACGGAGATGATCTCGCCAAAGAAACCCTGGTCGATGAGGCGTTTGAGCTTAAGTAAACCGGGAAGCCAAAGCTTGTCCTGAACAACGCCATGTTTGATTCCGGCATTCTTTGCAACCTGATAGAGCTCATATGCAGATGCTGTATCACAGGCAGTTGGTTTCTCACAGTATATATGCTTACCGGCTTCAACCGCGGCTTTTACCGCAGTGGCGCGACGCTCGGTGGTCTGTGCGTCAAAGTAGATCTGGTAGTATGGATCCTGAAGTACACTTTCCAGATCTGTAGTCCATTTTTCAACCCCGGCACGCGCTGCGAGAGCCTGTAGTTTTCCAGGATTACGGCCAACAAGCACTGGATCAGGCATGATGAATTCATTGTCTGAAAGCTTGACGCCGCCCTGCTTGATAATGGCACAGATGGAACGCAGCAAATGTTGATTGGTTCCCATGCGGCCCGTGACGCCGTTCATGATGATGCCGAGAGTATGTACCTTGATGTCTGACATGTGTGGATTCCTTTGGTTGAATTAAAAACTGGCTGCGGGTGTTCAGCTCCAGAAGGTGTAGTATGGTTTTCCGTCAAGCTGACGCTGTAGATAGAGTGCAGCTTCCCGGAGATGATAATCACCCCACATGCAGGACTCGTCACAAGGCACCTTGCGTCCTGCCGGTATATGATCCCAACCATTGGGCTGATGATAGACGGTGTGCAAAAGAAGCCCATGATGGTTAAGATCTGGAGACAGATAATCATCTGTCAGCAGGGTCTGCATCGTGGTCAGACCTGCCTGCCAGTAGCGATTGCCCTGTTCAACCTCACCTTTTTCCTGCAGATAGCGTCCGAGACGCAACAAGCCTTGCACCCCGATAGCTGCAGCAGATGAATCTACCGGCTCGAAATCATTATATATCTCTGCCGGACGGTCCAGATAATCACCCATTTGAGCCAAACCGGGAGCGCCGGTGTCCCAATATGGGATACCATCAACCGGTGTCTGCTCAATGTAGAAATCACAGGTGGCCTGAGCAGCTTTCAGGAATACGTCTTCGATTTCTGCACGTCCGCCGTATGGTTCAAGCTCATCATCACCAAGGGTCTTCAGGAATTCCAGTTCCTCAGCATAGCCAACCATGATCCAGGCAAGACCGCGAGTCCAGGTCGAAAAGGCGGAATAGCCCTGCTGCGTTGACGGGCAACGATAATTCCCGTCATTCAGATTGAAGATAGATTCATGGGCAGTGCGACCGCGGATATCAAATGAATCACGCCCTTCGCCATACCAGACGTTATATTTAGCTGTTGTTCTGGCATGATCGACAAGGCGCCCGAGCAGAGGAATTTCCTTATCATTTTCCGCCATTACCCGATGTCCAAGACGATGCGCCACAGCCAGAATACGAAGGGAACGAATCGTATCGGCGAAAAGAGATTGTGGACCATTGAAGGAGTAAATGTAGCCACTACCATCGGCAGTTTTACTCCACCGATAAGCCTGAACAGCACCTGATACCTTCAGGGCCATCTCGTAAAAATGCTTCTCCCACGAATTGGCTGGTACAACCCCTTCATTCATCAGGCGCAATAAATTGCCATAAGTACTGACATTATTGAAACCGTGGTCATGAACCCCGAAATGAGATACATGAGGAGCCATCGCTGCAACAGTACGATTACGGCCATACTCAAGCGACCATTCATCACCGGTAGCATCGAACTGAAGAATTGCCGAACCAAACTGGAAACCCTGAGTCCATTCGGTCCATCCGCGAGTCGTGTACTTACCATTTACAGTAAAGACTGGCGCACCCAGTGTTTCATCGTATTCATCTGCCAAGCGCCGAATCTTTGCACCGGATCGTTCCCAGAGCGTGCGCAAGCCAGTTCTCAGGCCCTCTATTTTCAGGTCATTTTGTATGGTAATCATTAAGCATCTCCATCAGGAGGCTGTATCTTAAACCGATTTACAGCCATGTTAGTGGTGGTATTGATGCTTATATTATACGATACTCACACGACCCAATGCACTTGGCGGAATAAGCAAAAACTTATCATTTTCGATCATCCACATATCATCTCTGCGGCTACAAGGTGATCAGAACCATCAATATATAGCGTGAAAATAAGTGTGGGAATCCTGACCGTGCAGGGAATTGCCAATTATTATACCACTCAAATACCCAAGTGATCAAAGTCACACATCAGACAGATTTCAATCTGTCATTTAATCATCACAGTATGGCAAAACGTGGTCACTTGACACCCCAGGTTTCGATGGTTTTTCCTCTGCCCAGGGCGTAGGCTCCGTGTAATCATCATTTGCATCGACCGGTGCATCGGCATTACCATTTTTACGACTATTGCCCCACCCTTCAAGCTCTGCCACCAGTTCTGTCAGGTAAGATGCCTGAGAGGCCAGTTCCTCAGAAGCAGAGGCTGACTCTTCTGCTGCTGATGCATTATTCTGATTAATCGCATCCAACCTGGAGACAGATTCATTGATCTGCCGAATACCGCGACTGCTTTCACTGAACGCTATAGATATTTCAGAGATAATCGTCGCCATGGATGCGGTGGATTTTTCCACATGCTCGAAGCTCTCCTCCAGTCCTTTGATGTTGCTTGCTCCACGTCGGACATTTCCAACCGATTCATCGACAAGATCCGCAGTGCGTTTAGCTGCTTCAGCAGATTTATGAGCAAGACTCCTGACTTCCTCCGCCACGACAGCAAAACCACGCCCGGCATCACCCGCACGCGCTGCCTCAACAGCAGCATTCAGTGCCAGCAGATTGGTTTGAAACGCGATTTCCTCAATGACCTTAATGACTTCCTTGATCTGTTCAGAAGACTGGATGATCTCAGACATGGATTCACTCATGGCACCTACCTGCCTGGACCCTTCTTCTACCGTCTGCCTGGAACTTGACATCAAATCATTGGCCCGGTTGACATTTGCTCCGGTTTCTTCAGTGACAGATTCCATCTCTCGGGATGCCGATGCTGTTTCTTCCAGAATTCCAGATTGCTGTGTAGTGGATTCTGCCAGACTCTGAGCAGAAGAAGCAAGCTCAAAGGAGGCTGCTTTTACCTGATCTGTTCCCATCCCCAGATTGCGAACCATCAGAGCAAGAGGCTGAAGAATAATACGACGAATACCAAAGCTGATCACCAGGCAAGAAAGGCCAATGCAACAAATCGAGATAAGCCCACCCCACAGCATATTGGATGCAAGTTCAGCATTTGCCTCACTCGTACTTTGAATGATTTCAAAAGCACCGTGAATCTCACCCACCTTCCAATTTTCCATTTTGCCGCCAGTAATA
>MDTD01066869.1_pt1 | contig 10495 bp, 2 predicted proteins | sample 811221 | NCBI WGS metagenome assembly MDTD01 (sample SAMN05326646, study PRJNA326480) | marine metagenome | isolation source: seawater | place: Pacific Ocean: South West | collected 2011
CAGGGCAAGGACGCATCCGGTGCGACCGTCACCCTGTCCGCCTCCCTCGACGTCACCTACGCCAGCCTGCAGTTCGAGGACTGCAACGACAACGGCGTCGACGACAGCTGCGACATCTCCAACGGCACCAGTCAGGACTCGGACGAGAACGGCGTGCCCGACGAATGCCAGACGTTCGACTGCAACGAAAACGGCACCAATGACGGTGACGATATCGCCGAGGGCACCTCCAGCGACTGCAACGGCAACGGCATTCCCGACGAATGCGACATCGCCGACGGCACGTCCAGCGACTGCGACAACAACGGCACACCCGACGAATGCCAGTCTGACGACTGCAACGCCAACGGCATCCCGGACACCTGCGACATCGCGGACGGCACGTCCGAGGACTGCGACGGCGACGGCACCCCGGACGAGTGCGAGCTCGACTCCGACGGCGACGGCACCATCGACGACTGCGAAGTGCCGCCCAACTACGTCAACCTGAACTCCGGAGCAACCTACGAGCTCTTCGACAGCGCCATCGCAGACGCTGAAGATGGCGATTCGATCCTCGGATTGGCGGATGCCGTGAGCAGTGAAGTCAGCCTCAACTTCGGCTACAACTGCATCGAGTTCATCGCAAGCGGCAGCGTCGTAACCACGGCCTCGATCGATCTGGCCCCCTGCGGATCATTCAACATCGAAGGCACGGGCTTCATCGACGGCAGCGTACGCACTGCCGCCTCCGGCACCAGCCGGATCGAAGCCGACGACTTCCTCGAGTTTGACGCAAGCGGAATGGTGACCGTGCGAACGGGCTCCACCCTCGAAGTGTCTGCTCTTGGCGGAAGTGACTTCGAAGGCACGACCATCATCCGCAACGGCGGAGTGCTCAGCGGCTATGCGGCTGGCGGCTTCGGCGTCGAAAACTCAGGCACGATGTACATGATGGACGGTGCCACACTCGAGTGCGACGACGCACAGAACTCCGGCACCATCAATGCACAGGGCACGGTCATCGGCAACCTGGCAAACACCGGCGATGGCACGGCCAACGGTGTTGCGGATCTGGTGCACATCGGTGACCTGGTCAACGACGGTACGGTCAACATCTACCGGGGCGTGTACACGCTGGTGGGCGATCTCACCAACAACGGCACGATCATCGGCGAGATCGACACCGATCCGGGCCGCAGCACCGAGACCCAGCCGGGCGACGGCATGAACATCTCCGGCAGCTTCACCGCCGGAGCGGGCACCAGCCTGATCATGCCGCACGAGTACTGGGCTCTGCGCATCGGCGGCGATATCGACATCGCCATCAACGATGCCGGCAACTTCGACATGAGCGTTGCCGAACTGAACGCCACCGGTCGGTCCGGCAGCGTCCAGAACATCGAGGTGATGAGCGCCGACCTGGGCAACGGCCCGGACGGACTCAAGAAGGGTGTCGCAGGCAACTACCCGCTGGGCAGCCTGGTCATCGATGCCGCCTCCACGTCGAACCTCGTGGACATCCACGACAACGACAACCAGTCGCAGGCCGATGGCGAAGCCATCTACTGCGACGTCCTCATCGTCGATGGAACCCTCGTGACCAACGGCTACAAGGTGTACGCCAACGAGATCGTCATCAACGGCAGCGTCAGCAATGACAATGACGTGATCATCATCGTCGACGGCATCTTCGGCGACATCAACGCCGACGGTTCGGTCAACGTCCTCGACCTGCTCCGCGTCATCGCGGACTGGGGCCAGGGCGGCGGCGACGCCGATCTCAACACGGACGGCACCGTGGATATCCTGGACTTCCTGCTCGTCCTGCAGGAATGGTCTTGATCCACACCCACGTGTGATCCGATCACGCACGACCCCCGGCAAATGCCGGGGGTCGTGTCCTTTTTGAGGAGATCTGCGGGTACAGTGCAGGTGCGATGAACGACTTCGACGACAGAATCAGACAAATCCTCGACGAAGCGCTGACCCGTCCGATCGAACAACGCAGTACGTACCTCGACACGGCATGCGAGGGCGACGAACACCTCCTCGAGCTGGTTCGGCGTCGGCTTCTGGCCGTGGACGGCAACGCAGACGGACCGACGGCCGAGCAGCCCACCGTCATCGACACCCCCCAGGATCCCCCGGATCCGCTGACCGAATCGCACCCGAAGCGGATCGCCTCCTACACCGTCCGGCGCATCATCGGATCCGGCGGCATGGGCACCGTCTACGAAGCGACGCAGGACTCGCCGCGGCGACGGGTCGCGATCAAGGTGCTCAAGGCCGGCCTGACTTCGCGAACCGCCCTGCGGCGGTTCCAGTACGAGTCGCAGATCCTCGGCCGCCTCCGGCACCAGGGGATCGCCCAGATCTACGAGGCGGGCACCTGGAAATCGGAACGGGGCGACGTGCCCTGGTTCGCGATGGAGTACATCCCCAACGCGAAGTACCTCACGGACTACGCCCGGGAACACAAGCTCACGGTCTCCGAGAAGCTCAGCCTCTTCACCGAGGTCTGCCAGGCCGTCCACCACGGCCACCAGAAGGGCATCATCCACCGGGACCTGAAGCCGGGCAACATCCTGGTCGATTCCTCCGGCCAGCCGAAGATCATCGACTTCGGCGTCGCCCGGTCCACCGATTCGGACATCGCCGTCACGACGCTGCAGACCAACGTCGGCCAGCTCATCGGCACCGTGCAGTACATGAGCCCGGAGCAGTGCGACGCCGATCCAGAGGATCTGGACACCCGGAGCGACGTCTACACGCTCGGAGTCATCCTGTACGAGCTCCTCACCGACGAGCTCCCCTACAACTTCAGCAACAAGGCCCTCCACGAAGCCGCCAGGGCGATCAAGGAGGATGCCCCCGGCAACCCCAGCACGATCAACCGCCAGCTCCGCGGGGACATCGAGACGATCGTGTTGACGGCCCTCGAGAAGGATCGGGACCGGCGGTACCAGTCGTCCCAGGCCCTGTCCGAGGACATCGAGCGATTCCTCCGCGGCGATCCCATCAGCGCACGCCCCCCCAGCGTGCTCTACCAGCTGAAGGTGCTGGCGAAAAAGAACCGGGCCGCCGCCGTGGCCGCGGCCTCGATCTTCGTGACCCTGATCGTGGCCATCGTGCTCGTCGCCCTGTTCGCGGTCTCGCAGTCCAACCAGAAGCAGCTCGCCGATGCCGCGCGGATCGAAGCAGACGCCCGCCGGGACGAGGCGATCCAGGCCCAGGCCGAACTGGCACTTCAGGCCGAGGCGGCCCGCCTGGCTCAGGAGGAGGCGACCGCACAGGCGAACGCCGCATCGCGAGCCCAGACTCTGGCCGATCAACGGGCACAGGAAGCCGAAACGGCACGTGATCATGCCGAGCGAGCCAGCGCTTCGCTGCTGGAAGCCAACCAGGAACTTGAACGCCGGGCTTACGTGGCCGCCCTCATCCGAGCACAGGATGCCGTGCAAAACCAGTATCCGGGTGAGGCCGCTCGTCTGCTCGCAGAAGCACCACCCAAGCATCGAGCGTGGGAATGGCACATGCTGCACGCCCAGGCCGATCAGAGCCTCGAAACAGTTCCGCTTGCCTTCAACCCACTCGCCATGTCAAACGATGGCCGCCTGCTGATCACAGACAGCACGCCCGACGATGAAGCTCTGGATGGGGCAGAAGTGGACGTGGAGGCCTACTCCACGACGACTCAGCTCGCCATGCACGATCGGCACGACGGCACCACCACCATGCTGCCTCTGCCAACGGATCGACATGCCAGAAGTGGTGACACGTTCGATGTCACGTTTTCACCCGACGATCGATATCTGGCCCTCTGGCACATCCGGCGCGGCAAGCGGGACCGCAGACCGGAGTCCGGCTGCCTCCTCGTCTGGGATCTCGAGCCGGAGTCACCAGAGCTGCTCCATCGCATCGATCAGATCGCCAGCGGAATGGTGTTCACTCCGAACGCATCGGCGATGATCTGGATCGAGTCACCCGTGCCTGACAAAAACGACCGCATCATCGACAACATCCGCATCAAGAACACGATCAACATGCTCTCGCTGAACGATCCAGACGCGGAGATCGTCTCCATTCCCGGGCCGGAAGGACAACTCAATCTGGTTGAAAACCAACTTGCCATCTCACCCGATGGTCGCAGTCTCGCATGCCTTTCGATCTACCAAGGACTCATCGTCACCGATCTGCAGACCGGAGAGATGCGCCCGTACACCCATCCCGACATCAATAGCCGACTCCTCTACCACTATGCATTCAGCAACGACGGACGATCGATGTTCGCCTGCGAACCACAGGGCGATGCCGTCTATGCCATCGATTTGGAGTCCGGACAACCGGTGGACGGTTGGACACTCGTGCCGCACAACCGGATCAGGGAACTCAGAGGCATGCCTGGCCAGCCCCTGTTCGTCACCGCGGACAGCACCGGCGCCATCCGAATCCTCAAGGAGAAAACGGGCGAGCTGCACGGATCGCTCCACGGACACCTCGGCACGGTGCGACTACTTTCGGTCCACGGCGACGGGGTGCTCCATTCAACCGCCGACGACGACGTCCTGAAACGATGGAGCATCGAGCAGCAGCAGCAATCGAACCCGATGCGACACCTTGCGATCGACAACGTCGATCACATCGCGATCCAGGACAACGGCCGGCTCATGATCACGACCAGCGACGAGTATCTGGAACTTTGGAGCCTTGACCTCGGCCGCAAACTCAACATGTTCCCGCTTCCGGGCGAACCGCGGGATCTCGCCGTCAGCCCGGACGGACGCTACGCGGCGATCACACTGGTCACGGGGATTCCAATCGTGATCCTGGATCTGGCCACCGGCTGGCCGATGGAACTGGACATCGAAGCAGGCACCATCTTCGACAACGCAGCCGGGCGGCTCGGACAGCCGACCTGCTTCAGCCCGGACGGACGACTCGTGGCATTCGGACTCGGCTCGAAAATCTTCCTGCTCGATCTCCGGCAGCGTGGCCGCATCGTCGATTCCACAGAGATCGACTCCCCCGGTGTCACGGCATTCGACAGACTCCGCTTTACGGAAGATGGGGGACGAGTCCTTGCAACTGCCACCTCCGGCAGCCTGCATGAATGGGCTCCGGGCTCCAAGGAAACGCGAACACTAGCCCTCCATTTCGGGATGGGCCAGACGGCTCTCTCACCAGACGGCACGCTTCTGGGCACAGGCTCCCAGTCGGGACGCGTCGTATTGCATCGCATCGGCGATACAGACCAGCTCGCCACGACACTCACCGATGGATACGGCCTGCAAGTCAACGACCTTTCCTTCAGTGATGACGGCACCCGACTTGCCGTGATCTGGAAGGACGGAACACTGAATCTGTTTGATGTCGGCAGCGGCACGCTCATCCTGACCCTAATGAATCCTACAGCACTGCAGGACGAACCAGATGCCAGCGACGACGGTGTGCTCGACTTCAATCGACGAAACAAGGTTGTGTTTGGCAGCGACAGGTCCTGGTTGGCCATGAGCCACGATCGGGAACTCTACGTCTGGGACAGTCGCCCCGCCAGCCAGCGGGCGGGACGTCGACGTGAAGCCCAGCAGCGGAGCACCATGGCCCGAGCCATCGCGGAGGGGCTGCTCGCCGACGGTGACATCGAGACAGCCATCGAATCCGTTCGCAGCGACGACGCGATCGACGACTCGCTTCGGCACGCCGCACTCATGGAGATCATGTTGCAGACCAGCCCCTGGACGCTGTTCGAGGCGGGCGACTACGACGCCGCCAAGGATCGACAGATGACGCTCTACCGCCAACTGCGGGCCAAGCATGGTCTGGACGACCCCCGGACCCAGCACGTACTAGAGGATCTGATCACGATCTACGAGGCCATGGGCAACTACAAGACAGCCCGTCTCCTGCGGACTCGGCTCACAAACCACAGCAACCAGAACTGATCAGCCGGCGGCCTGCACCGCGGCCCAGTCGCGATCCGACAGCATGCAGCCATTGGCCCGCTCCGCGACCGTCTCGTCGCGTCGCCACGATCGCTCACAGGCCGGCTGATCGCGCAGGTCCTCGATGACGATCGCCGATGCACCGGCATCGATCCGGATCCGCGACACCTCGAAGAGATCCGCGAGATCGGATTCGAAGGCGGCCAGCACACCGTCGGGATCGGGGAGCACGACACCCGCATCGAGCGAATTCTCGATGCCGTCGGCCTTGGCGACCTCGAGCGCCTTGAGGACCTCGTCCCGCACCTCCATGACCCGCCCCCACCCGTCGTGGGCGACGGCAGTCAGCGGACCGTGCTGCTCCATGTGCACGCAGCCCTCTCCGCCGTGCAGGCACCGCCATGCCTCGTCGGCGGTGTGCGGCAGCATCGGGGCCAGCAGTCGACACAGCGTCGCGGCGATCACATGCAGGACCGCCTGGGTGCGACGGCGACGATCCGTGTCCGGCGCATCGCAGTAGAGCCGATCCTTCACGGCCACGCAGTAGACAGCCGACAGGGTGTCGTTGCAGAAGTCGAACAGGGCGAGGTGGGCACGGCGGAAGTCGTAGTCGAGGAACGCGGACCGGACCCGATCCTGCAGGGCCGCCGTCTCGCCGAGCACCCAGGCGTCCAGCGAGGCGCCATCGAGCCCGGCAAGCCGGCCTTCGGTGTCGCCGTCGAAGTCTCCCAGGTTGCCCAGCAGGAAACGCATGGTGTTGCGGACCTTTCGGTAGCTCTCGCCCGCCAGCTGGAAGAGCTCCCCGTCAGCCCGGACGTCGTTCTCGTAGGAAAGCGAACTCACCCACCAGCGGCAGACATCGGCACCGTGCTCGTCGAGCAGTTCGCCGACGTTCAATGCATTTCCGAGCGACTTGCTCATCTTTCGGCCCTGACGATCGTTGACGAAACCGTGCGTCAGCACCGATCGGAACGGCGAGGTTCCCGTCACCCCGAGTCCCGGCAGCAGCGACAACTGGAACCATCCGCGATGCTGATCGGACCCCTCCAGATACAGATCCACCGGATATCCGAGTCCGCGACGACGCATGACCGAATTCCAGGATGAGCCCGACTCGAACCACACATCGAAGATGTCACTGGTCGTGGAGAGATCCTCGATCCGCACCCCCTCGGGCACATCGGGGTCGGCATCGATGTCCCAGGCGGCAAGCAGCTGGGCGGGCGTCTCGGTGAACCACGCATCGCTGCCACGTTCACCGAAGGCCTCCGCCACCGCACGGGTGGACGCAGCCGTGAGGACCGTGGTCCCGTCGCCGGTGACGAAGGCGGGAATGGGGAGCCCCCAGGATCGCTGACGCGAAATGCACCAGTCGGGCCTGGACTCCAGCATGCCGCGCATGCGGTTTCGCCCCCATTCGGGAATGAAGGCGATGTCCTGTTCCGTCGCCTGCATGGCCGCATCCCGCAGGGATGGACCACCCCCACCGACGGGCTCGCTCACGGAGATGAACCACTGTTCGGTACTGCGGAAGATGACCGGCGATCCACCACGCCAGTCGTGGGGATAGCTGTGCGTGTAGTCGTGATGGTGCAGCAGATGGCCGGATGCACGTAGCCGGTCGATCACCACCGGATTCGCCGCCCAGACGTCGAGCCCCTCCAGCCACTCCGGAACCGTGTCGTCGTACGTCCCGTCGCCACGCACGGGACAGGCGACCTCCAGCCCCTCGCGGATTCCCGTGAAGTAGTCGTCGGTACCGTGGCCGGGTGCGGTGTGCACCAGGCCGGTTCCGTCCTCGAACGTGACGTAGTCCGCCGCCACCACCGGGCTCGTCTGCTCGACGAACGGATGCCCATAGACCAGACCGACGAGCGACGCACCGTCGCACTCGGCCAGCACGCGTGCGTCGTCGAGTCCCGCGATCGATGCCACCTTCGAAACCAGATCGGACGCGATGATTCGAACCGACCCACCACTCTCGACGAGGGCGTAGCGCCCTCGCTCATGGACCGCAATGGCTCGATTCGCGACCAATGTCCACGGAGTGGTCGTCCAGATGAGCAGCGACGGATCGGATGGGCAGGCCACACCGAATGCCGCCCCGACGGCGGCCGCGTCGATCACCGGGAAATCCACATACACCGAAGGATCCACGCGATCCTCGTATTCGAGCTCGGCCTCGGCCAGTGCAGTCTGATTTTCAATCGACCAGTGCACAGGCTTGAGCTGACGGAAGACGATCCCGCGTTCCACGAGATCCGCGAAGACTTCGAGCGTCGCCCGCTCGTAACCGGAATTCATCGTCAGATACGGATCGTCGTAGTCGGCAAGCGTCAGCAGCCGTCGCATCTGCTTCGACTGCTCCTTGTGCTGCTTCTCGGCATAGGTTCGGCAGGCCCTCCGGATTGCCATGCTGCGGGCCCCGGGCTCCAGCGCGTTGATCTTGTCGAGCTTGCCCTTCTCCAGCAGATCGGTCATCACCCGGTGTTCGATGGGCAGTCCGTGGCAGTCCCACCCCGGAACGAACGGACAGGATCGACCCTCGAGCGACTGCGTGCGCACCACGATGTCCTTGAGGATCTTGTTCATCATGTGCCCGATGTGGATGGCACCGTTGGCGTACGGCGGCCCGTCGTGGAAGACGAACGGTTCGCACTCCCGACGTGCCTCCATCAGGGTGTGGTAGAGATTGGCGGAATCCCATCGCTTCGAGCTCGCCGATTCGTTCTGCCGGAGGTTCGCCCGCATGGGGAACTCCGTCCGGGGCAGATTCAACGTCTTCTTGAAGTTGGGTTTGGTGGTATCGCTCATGCCCGGAAATCCAGTTTCAAGTCGCCCATGGGATCGCTCGACACCGACGTCGGGCTCTTCCGCATCCACGTATGACCATGCTCGTGTTCGTGATCATGTTCGTGATCATGGTCGTGGTCGTGGTCGTCATGGTCCTCGTGGCCATGGTTCTCGTGGCCGTGGTCCTCGTGATGATCGTGACCGTGGCCTTCATGGTGCCCGTGCGATCCATGGGCGCCATGATCGTGCTCCACCAGACGGGTGGACCCCCATCCCAGCGCCAGGCCCAGCAGCAAGGCCACCGTCAAGGCGATTCGATCGTGCCGATGGAACTGCAACTCGGGCAGCAGATCGCTCAGGGCGATGCAGAGGATCATGCCGGAAGCAAAGGCGATGGCCGCCGACTGGACCTCGGGTCCGCCACTGAGCCCCGCCCAACCGATCACCGCACCGGCGGGGGTCACCAGGGCGTAGGCGATGTTCATCCAGTTTCGCATCGCACGGGATCGACCATCTGCGGCGAGCAGCGTACCCAGGGTGAGGGAATCGAACGGCTTGTGGAACACGATCGCCAGCAGCAGCCCCATTCCTGCGACGCCGAGACCATCCTCGAGACCGGACGTTGCAGCCCCGAAGGCCAGCCCCGCGAGCAGACCGTGGATGCTGAGTCCGATCAGAGCCCCGAACCACGACGATGCATGGGAATGCGAGCAGGAATCATCCTCGTCCGGCGCGGAATGATGATGGAAGCAGACGAACCGCTCGAGCAGGAACATGGCGAGGAATCCGAACAACACCCAGGCACCCAGCACGGGAATCTCATCGTGAAGATGGCCCCGATCGCCCACCCCGATGACCAGGGCGTCCGGAAGCAGATGGAAGACGGTGATCCCCAGCATGATGCCGGATACGAAACTGAGCGCGATCTGCATTCCCCGATGGGAGAATCTCACGAACAGCGGAAGCAGTCCCCCGATCAGGGAGACCACGAAGAAGGCGGCCAGGGAGAGGATGAATGCGGTCGTCATGTCGGTAGGATATCCGCTGGCGTGCTTTCACTCCCAGCCATCCTGATTCTGGCCCTCGCCTGCACGGCCACGGTGCTCCCGTGGGGCCGTGGTCGCCTGCCGATCCTCATGTACCACAAGGTCCGGCCGGGGCCGGCGGACGGCCTGACGGTGCCCTTGGCGGTCTTTCGCGAGCAGATGAAGACACTCTCCCAAGCGGGGTACGAGTCGATCTCCTTCGCGGACCTGACCGCCCACCACCGCCACGGGACCCCGCTTCCCGGACGCCCGATCCTCCTCACCTTCGATGATGCCTACGCGGACTACGAGATCCACGCCGCGCCGGTCATGCAGGAGCATGATTTCACCGCAACCATGTTCGTCCCCGTGGGATGCGTCGGCCGGGAGAACAGCTGGGACGGCGGCGGCGAGCCGCTGATGGACTGGAACGATCTTCGTCGCTCCGCGGAACGCGGTACCGAACTCGCGCTGCATTCCTTCGACCACCGCAACTACCGGAACATGAGCCTCGAGGAGATCCGCAGCGACCTCACCCGCAGCATCGCTGCATTCGACGCTCAATCGGTTCCGTATCGGAAGGTGCTCGCGTATCCGTACGGCGGATTCCCCCGGACCGAACCCGACCGCAGCCGGATGAAGCTGCTGCTTCGGGAACTGGACATCGAATACGCGGCCCGGATCGGATACCGGATCGAACGGACGACCCCCGGGGATCGGTACGAACTCCGACGGGTGGGCATCGACGCCGCG
>MDTD01111791.1_pt1 | contig 10495 bp, 9 predicted proteins | sample 811221 | NCBI WGS metagenome assembly MDTD01 (sample SAMN05326646, study PRJNA326480) | marine metagenome | isolation source: seawater | place: Pacific Ocean: South West | collected 2011
AAGATATAGTTGACCATATCCTTGAGATTATATTATGAAGTTCAGGAAAATAAAAAAGATTTTTTTTGTTGGAATCGGAGGTATCGGAATGAGTGGGATTGCTGAGTTGCTATTTAACCTCGGATACAAGATAGAAGGTTCAGATTTAACTAAAAATGAAAATGTAAAAAGATTATTAAAACTCGGGATTAAAATAAAAATCGGCCATGATCCAAATAACATAATTGATGCAGATGTGTTAGTCTATTCAAGTGCTGTTCCATTAGAGAACCCAGAAATAATTAGAGCTCAACAAAAAAGAATACCAATTATAAAGAGAGCAGAAATGCTAGGAGAACTTATATCCCTTAAACGGACGAGTATTGCAATTGGTGGGACACATGGCAAGACAACTACTACCTCAATGATAGGTACTGTTCTTTCGAATGCGCAAAAAGATCCTACATTAGTCGTAGGAGGTTTAGTACGAAACTTAAATACCAACTCGAATTTAGGAAAAGGTGATATTATAGTTGTTGAAGCAGATGAATACGATCGAAGTTTTCTTTCTCTTAAGCCTACTATCGGAATTATTACAAATATTGAATTAGAACACACAGACTGCTATAAAGATATTGAAGATTTACAGAATGCTTTTATAAAATTTTGCAAAGCAATACCTTTTTATGGTGAATTAATTGTCTGCATTGATTCCCCTTCCGCACGTGAAATAATACCTAAAATTCAAAGGCCCATGACTACCTATGGACGGTCAAGGGATGCGGCCTATCGAGCGAAGAACCTTCGATTTCATAATAATAAATCCACATATAATGTTTTTCGTTCGAAGGAATGCCTAGGAGAAATTGAACTAAATGTTCCAGGTGAACATAATATTATGAACTCATTGGCAACCGTCGCTCTAGGGATTGAAATGGGCCTTTCTTTTAACGAAATAAAAATGGGTATTTCCAAATATAACGGAGTTCGGAGACGATTTGAAATAAAAGGTATTTATAATGATATTATGATTGTTGATGACTACGCACATCATCCAACAGAAATCAAAGCCACATTAAATGCGGCTGTTACCGGTTGGAGCAGGCGAATTATTGCAGTTTTCCAACCCCATTTATTTTCTAGAACGAAAAAATTTTATAAAGAATTCGCAAATGTTCTCCAAGATGCCGATCAGGTAGTTATAACTGATATTTATCCTGCACGAGAAGCACCTTTGACTGGCATCTCTTCTAAGATTATTTATGATGAATTAAGTAAAAAATTAAAAGATAAGTGTATTCTCCTAAATGATTTAGATGAAATGCTTCAAGCCTTAGAAAAAATTGTAAAACCTGGTGATATGGTAATCACTTTAGGAGCTGGGAATATCTGGCGATACAGTGATAAATATTTAAATTATTTAAGCCAAAAAATAATGGAAACTTAGCTTGTATAAAATAAAACAATTAAAATCATTAGTAAAAGGTACGATAGTTGAAAACGAACCAATGTCAAAACACACTTCTTATGGCATTGGAGGTCCTGCGAGTGCATATATAATTCCTAAGGACCGATTTGATTTGTCAAATATTTTAAAATTTGCAAATAGATATTCAATTCCAACTTATTTTATTGGATCCGGATCTAATTTGCTTGTTTCCGACAAGGGCATAAATGGTCTTGTTTTAAGCCCTGCTAGATCTCTGAAACAACTAACAATTAATGCTTCTACTGTAGATGCAGAAGCAGGTGTAATGCTAGGGAAATTAGTCAAAGAAACAATAAAGAATAATTTAACAGGACTTGAAAGTTTAGTGGGAGTGCCTGGAACCCTTGGAGGTGCATTAATAATGAATGCAGGAGCCTTTGGAGGTGAAATATCTAATTACCTATTACATGTTAACACCATGAATATGGGTGGTACTATTCATAAATATAATGCACATGATATCAATTTTAGTTATCGTGATTCTACATTTAAATCTGATGAGTTCATATTATCAGCAAAATTTGAGCTCAAAAAGGATGATCCAATTACTATAAAAAAAAGAAGAGATTCTGCAAGCAAAGGACGTAAAACAAATCAGCCATTGAGATATAGATCTGCAGGAAGTGTTTTTAAAAATACACCTATGTATGCTGCAGGCTATTTAATTGACCAGGCAGGTTTAAAGGGTACACGAATTGGAGACGCAGAAATATCAAACCATCATGCAAATTTTTTCATAAATAGAGGAGCAGCCTCTGCATCTGATATTATTGCCTTGATTGATTTAGCAATGTCAGCCGTCTTAAAAAAATTTGATATCAAATTAGAATTAGAAATAAAAATAATCGGCTTTGAAAACAAAAGTGTTTAATAAATGAACAAAACTGTATTAAAAAAATGGAAAAATATTTCAGTATTATGTTTATCCATTACACCAGTCATAGTAATAATATTTATTTCATTTTGGTGGTCTGGCTACAACGACACAATAATTTTAAGAAAGGTTAAATTATCAAAAACTAAGGTACTGAATAATTCAATTTATACAAAATTACTAAATCAATATATAGGACAAGATATTGCATCAATTAACTTAAAAGAAGTCAGTGTTAAAATTGAAAAACATCCATATGTTAAAGCAGCAAGAGTTAGTAAAAGATTCCCGCACAATATTATGGTCGAAATTGTTGAAAGAATACCAATCGCTATCCTTCAAATCGATCCAATGCTTCTACTGGATGAAGATGGAATTGTTTTGCCAAAAATAGATATCCTAAAAAATTATAATCTTCCAATCATGACAAACTTTAACCCAGATCATTCCTTATATCCAATCGGACAAAAATCATTGTCAAAAAACGTTAACCACACTATCTATTGGTTAAAACAAATCAAAGATTTTTATAACCCCTTATATCAAAATTTGTCAGAAATGAAAATTAATAATAATAATGAGATGGAATTGATTTTATCTGATAATCCAACACAGATATTCCTAGGAAGAAATCAATTATTTAAAAAAATAAATACATTGAAGGAATTCGAAGTAAAACTACAACCTAATAAACTTTCTGACTTTACTTATCTTGATATGAGATATAAAAACCAAATAATAGCTAAAAACCGAAAATTATGAAAATTATTAAAAATGGAAATGATCAGCAAATTACCGTAGGTCTAGATATCGGTTCATCAACTATTTCGTGTGCAATAGCTCAAACAATACCTTCTTCAAAATCCGTTAAGCTGCTGGGTGTCTCAACTGCAAATTCAATCGGGCTGAAAAGGGGAGTAATTATAAATAGGAACAAACTTATCGATGCTTTAGATAAAGTTTTATTAGATGCTGAATTAATGGCTGGTGTAAAGGTTTCTTCGGCAATTTTATCTATCACAGGTGATCATATTCGATCTATGAATACTCATGCTGCCATAGCACTAAATCGAATAAACGCTACACCTGGTGGACGTTCAGAGCGCGCAATAAATGATCAAGACATATTTCAAGTATTAGATTTAGCTCAAGCTGTATCTCTACCATCCGATAGAGATATTTTGCATACCCTACCACAAGAGTATCTTGTGGACACTTTAGATGAAATAAAAGATCCCACAGGAATGTTTGGCAGGCGCTTAGAGGGACGCGTTCATTTAATAACTGCCGCAACAACAGCCATGAGTAATTTAGTTAGATCTGTTGAGGAATTAGGTATTTCAGTAGATGGACTTGTTTTTCAACCTTTAGCTTCTGGGATTGCTACCTTAGAGAACGATGAAATGGAATTAGGAGTTACACTTGTTGAGATGGGCTCGAGCACTACGAATATTGCTATCTATCATGATAATGCAGTTAGACATACTGCCGTCATTCCCATAGGTGCATCCAGCATTACAAATGATATTGCAGTCATGCTCCAGCTTAGTTTAAATCAAGCTGAAAAAATAAAGATAAAATATGCTTCTGCTATATCTTCAATGTCTTCTGATATGTTGAATATTGATATATCATCAAATAACAAGATTAGTAGATCAGTATCAGAAAATGAAATTTCAAAATACGTTGAAGCTAGAATGCAAGAAATCTTTAATTTGATAATCAGAGAAATTTCAAGAGCAGATATTAAAGACCCACTTACATACGGAATTGTAATGACTGGAGGTGGTGCTGAATTAACAAATTTGTTAACCTTAGCCGAAAATACACTAGGTGTATCAGTTAGAAGAGGTAGTCCGATCAGAATTGAAGGAGCTGAAGATGTAGCTAATAAATCATATTATGCAACAGTGATGGGTTTATTATTGTGGCCTTTATATGCAAACGATCATGTCAGAGAGCAACGATCAGATAATCAAGGCTTAAAAGGATTTATAAAAAAAATTAGACATACCATTGAAGAATATATGTTTTAACCAAACCAGTAAAATAAGGAGATAATTATGCTTTTCGAGTTTGATAGCCTAAGTGAGCAAAAAGCTAAATTAAAAGTCGTCGGAGTAGGAGGCGCAGGTGGCAACGCTGTAACAAGAATGATAACATCTGGAATGAAAGGTGTAGATTTCATAGCAATCAACACAGATGCCCAAGACTTAGACAATAATCCATCAGAACAAAAAATTCAAATAGGAAAAAATTTGACTAAGGGACTTGGTGCCGGGGCAAATTCCAATGTTGGTAAAGAAGCAGTCGAATCAGATAAAGAAGCAGTCACTTCGTTATTAGATGGTGCAGATATGGTTTTTATTACTGCAGGCCTGGGTGGTGGAACTGGAACTGGTGCTGCACCCGTTATTTCTCAAATCGCTAGGGAACTTGGAATATTAACGGTTGGTATTGTAACAATCCCATTTAATTTTGAAGGACCGAAACGTATGAATCGTGCCCTAGAAGGGATGGCTGAGATGAAAAAAGCATGTGATACATTAATAGCAATCCCAAATCAAAAATTAATGTCAATCGTAGATAAGTCCACTACTCTTCCTGAGGCATTTCAAATGGCAGATATAATTCTTCATCAAGCAGCAAAAGGTATATCTGATCTAATCAATGTGCAGGGAGTAATTAACCTTGACTTTGCTGATGTAGAAACAATAATGAAAAATATGGGAGAGGCAATAATGGGCACTGGAATTGCGTCGGGTGATGAGAGAGCTGTTTTAGCTGCTCAGCAAGCTATATCCAGCCCTCTACTTGATAATGCATCTATTAAAGGCGCACAAGGAGTATTGGTGAATATTACTGGTGGGGATGACCTAACACTTATGGAGGCAAATGAAGCAACAACTATCATATTTGAAGAAGCTGGACCATCTGCTAATATAATTTTTGGAGCAGTTATTGATCCTTCATTGGAAGATGAAATAAGAGTTACGGTTATTGCGACAGGTTTTAATATCCCAAAAACTGTACAAAAAAATAAATCATTGCATGGAAAACCTGAAATGAAAACAACTGAGACTCCACCAACTCGTCAGTTACAAGAGAGAGTAAATAAACCGCTTCATGCTCAAAAGGACAAAGAAGAAGATACACTAGAAACTATAGAAAAAGAAACAAAGGAAACTCCAATGCTTACTTTTGATGATACAAAAGAATCGCCCGTGATTTATGGAGAGGATTTACAGATACCTGCATTTATAAGAAGACAGCACGACTAAATTTCAAATTAAATAAAAAGTTATTTACCAACCTTAGTTGACAAATTAAAAGCCCCTGTAAGTAAAGGGGCTTTTAATTCAATACAATAAAAAGTTTGTATTGCTCTATATTTTTACGCCTTTTTGTTTTAATTCTTTGACAACGCGAGAAATACCCTTTTTATCAATTATTCTTATTCCTCTTGTTGATAATCTCAAGGTTACAAACCGTTTCTCATCTGGAAGCCAAAATTTCTTTTTTTGGAGATTAATATTAAACCTTCTTTTCGTCTTGTTATTTGCATGGCTAACATTATTTCCGAACATTGGTTTTTTTCCTGTTACATCACAAAATCTACTCATTTTACCTTATTATTTTTATTATATATAGTGGAAAATGTAATGTTTTAATTTTATTCTTCTAACTACTTTTTTTATAATTTTTGCAGTTCTTTTTTCTACTTTATTTTAATCAGGTCTTTAATAATTTAGGATGTACAAAATTTATGTATATTGGCAATGTAAAAATAAAAACACCAGTAATTTTAGCGCCAATGGCAGGTGTTACGGACTATCCATTTAGAGTTCTTTGCAAGGAAATGGGTGCTGGGGTCGTTTATTCAGAATTTGTATCAGCAGATGGTATCATTCGAGAAAATACAAAAACTTTGGACATGATATACTTTGAAGAAATCGAGCGCCCTATTGGAATTCAAATTTTTGGCAATGACCCTAATATTATGGAACAAGCGGCAAAATATGTTGTAGAAAAATTTAAACCTGATATACTTGACATTAATTATGGGTGTCCCGTACCAAAAATCACAAAAAAAGGTGCTGGTTCTGCTGCATTAAAAGATTTATGCGTAATGGATGAAATTACCTCCGCCGTTGTTGAAGCTATTCCATCCACGCCTGTAACAGTAAAGATGCGAATGGGTTGGAATATTGAATCCATTGTAATCCCCAAAGCTGGGGAGATACTTGAAAAAATAGGTGTTCAAGCAATTACCCTCCATCCTCGTACATCTTCTCAACGTTATTCTGGAAATGCAGATTGGCGATATATAAAAGAATTAAAAGATGCTTGCACTATTCCTATCATTGGTAATGGTGATGTAAGAACTATGGATGATATGGAGCGCATGTTTGATAAGACTAATTGTGATGCCGTAATGATTGGAAGAGCTGCACAAGGAAACCCATGGATTTTCAAAGATGCAATAAATCGAATTAACGGCAAGCCGAAAATAGGACCTCCTACCCTTTTAGATATTGCTAAAATGTGTCATAGACATTTCAATTTATTAATTAAAAATCGCGGAGACTTAACGGGATCAAACCTAATGCGTAAACATTTTGCTAATTACATTAAGGGATTCCCAGGAGCCTCACATTATAGAAAAAAATTAATTACAGCAACTAATGTTAATTCAATGCATTTTGAATTAAATCAGTTTTTATTACATGCAGAAAAACAAAATTAGAGCCATTTTATTAAATTGCAGTGTAGCTTGTTAAAACATTAATTGTCAGGTAATTTTAAGAAGTAAATTTTCTTATTATTAACATACCACATTTAAATTCATGAATACATCACATAAAAGCGTTAATGAACCTGTCAAATCATATGAGCCTGGATCATCAGAGCGAAAGAGTCTTAAGTCGAAGTATGATGAAATGGCCTCTCAAGTAATTGAAATTCCCATTATTATCGGTGGAAAAAATATAAAAACTAACAAAACAGAAACATGTGTAATGCCTCACGATCATCAACATACACTTGCCACATATCACAAAGCTGAAAAAGATCAAGCTCTCCAAGCTATTGATATCGCTATGGAAACTTGGGAAATATGGTCAAATACATCATTATCCGATCGTGTGAATATTTTTCGCAAAGCAGCAGAGTTACTTCAAGGTCCATGGAGAGATACAATTAATGCCGCAACAATGTTAAACCAAAGTAAAAATGCATATCAGGCTGAGATTGATTCTGCCTGTGAATTAATTGATTTTTTTAATTTTAATACCGAGTTTGCCGAAAATATTTACAACAATCAACCTCTTATTTCGCCAGAGGGAACAAAAAATCATTTAGAGTACCGAGCTTTAGAAGGATTTGTTTTTGCTATAACCCCTTTTAACTTTACATCCATTGCAGGAAATTTGCCCACGGCACCAGCATTAATGGGTAATGTAATATTGTGGAAACCAGCATCCTCAGCAGTTCTTCCTTGCTATTATTTGATGAAAATGTTGGAAGAAGCTGGGCTACCACCAGGTGTTATTAATTTCCTTCCAGGTTCAGGATCAGAGATAGGAAAGCCTGTTCTATGTAATTCAAATTTGGCAGGGGTTCATTTTACAGGATCTACAAAAACATTTCAGCATATTTGGAAAACCATAGGAACACAAATCGATCAATACAAAACCTATCCAAGAATTGTAGGCGAGACAGGTGGTAAAGATTTCTGTTTGGCACATGAAACTGCAGATATTGATGAATTAGTTACAGCTATGATACGTGGTGCTTTTGAATTTCAAGGTCAAAAATGTTCTGCAATGAGTCGTGCTTACATTCCCTCCACAATTTGGAATAAAGTAAAGGAAAAATACCTTAATGAATTAAAAACAATAAAAATTGGCTCTCCAAGAAATTTTTCAAATTTCATTAATGCTGTAATTGACAAACCCGCTTTCGATTCTATTGTATCATATATTGAATTTGCTAAGAAATCTAAAGATGCTAGTATACTATCTGGTGGAGGCTACGATGATTCAAAAGGATATTTCATCCAACCAACGACCATTCTGACCACAGATCCTCATTTTAAAACTATGGAAAAAGAAATTTTTGGACCTGTGCTAACAATCTATATTTATAATCCAAAAAATTGGGATCATGTTATAAACCTTGTTAATTCTACTTCTCCGTATGCTTTAACAGGCTGTATAATGGGTTATGAAAAAGAAGCAATGGATGAAGCAAAAAATAGTTTGATACACTCTGCTGGTAATTTCTATATAAATGATAAGCCAACTGGTGCTGTAGTAGGTCAGCAACCATTTGGTGGTAGCAGAGCTTCTGGAACAAATGATAAAGCAGGATCTGATTTGAATCTTCAAAGATGGGTTTCAGTTCGAACTGTAAAAGAGACATTTGATACACCAATAGATTACAGATATCCTTTTTTACAAGATGATTGATGAAATCATAGTAATTATTATTCTAATAAAGGTTTTCTAATTATGTCTACTCCTATGGCTATGATTGCGCTCGGAGGAAATTCATTATCTCCCAAGGAGGAAATAGGGAATATCAATCAACAATTTAACCATACTCGTAGAGCACTCGACGGGATTGGGTATTTTATTGATAAAGGTTACAATCTATGTATCAACCATGGTAATGGACCACAAGTTGGAAATGAACTTCTTCGCATGGATCTCACCCATAGCAAAGTTCCTCCACTACCTTTGGGAGTTTGTGTAGCAAGCACACAGGGATCTATAGGATATATGATTCAACAATCTTTACAAAACAAATTGCGAGATATGCAAGTTGACCGTGAGGTGGTAACAATTATTACACAAGTGATTGTAGATAAAGATGATCCATCAATAAAGAGTCCGTCAAAGTATATCGGTGCACGCTATGGTAAAACAGAGGCTAAATCTTTTTCAAAAAATTTCGGGTGGAATATAAAGGAACAAGAACCTGGTAGATGGCGAAGAGTAGTTCCTTCTCCAATGCCAAAGTACATCATGCATGGTAAATCAATTAAAACATTAGTTAATCGAGGAACAATTGTTATTGCATCAGGTGGAGGAGGAATTCCTGTATTTAGTAATTTATCAGGGCATCTAGAAGGGATAGATGGTGTCATAGATAAAGATTATACTGCTGCAAAATTAGGACGTATTATTAGGGCTACTGAACTATGGATTATAACAGATGTGGACTATGTTTATCAGGATTTTGGAAAACTTTTACAAAAACCAATAAAAAATATTTCAATTCAAGAATTAGAAAAACAATATGAATCTGGTAAATTTCAAAAAGGAAGTATTGCCCCAAAAATAAAAGCGGCAATACATTTTTTAAAATACCATGGAGAAAAAGTGATAATAACATCCATACCCTACATTAAAGATGCCTTAAATGGCAAAGCAGGAACAATAATAAGGAATTAATTATGAAAGTACACGAATATCAAGGGAAAAAGATATTTTCCGATTTTGGCATGCCCGTGCAAGATGGATATGTTTTTGAATTATTAGATGATGCTGAATCAACAATCAGACGTGTCCAGAAAGATTTTGATACGAAAGATGTGGTAATTAAAGCACAAATACATGCTGGTGGAAGAGGAAAAGGCGGAGGCGTAAAATATTCACCAAATTTTGAAAAAGCTGTAGAGAATGCAAAAAGTATTTTTGGTATGAACTTAGTGACACATCAAACTGGGGAAAAAGGACAAAAGGTCAAAAGAGTATATGTTACTAAAGCCTTTGATATTGCTAGAGAATTTTATGCTGCCATAACATTAGATAGAAGTAAGTGTATGGATGTATTTATGGTTTCTAGTGAGGGCGGTGTTGAAATTGAAAAAGTTGCTGAAGACTATCCTGATAAAATTGCAAAAGTTTGGATAGACCCATTTCTGGGAATGAAGACTTTTCAAGCCAGAAAATTAGCTTACACGTTGGGATTAGAAGGTGATGCATTTAAATCTGCTACAAAAATTTTTATACAAATGTACAAATGCTATCAAAGTACCGATGCCACCATTGTTGAGGTAAATCCTTTGGTATTGACTCAGGACGGGAAAATAATTGTTCTTGATTCAAAAATCAACTTTGACGATAATGCTCTTTTTCGCCATAAAA
>MDTD01168481.1_pt1 | contig 10495 bp, 11 predicted proteins | sample 811221 | NCBI WGS metagenome assembly MDTD01 (sample SAMN05326646, study PRJNA326480) | marine metagenome | isolation source: seawater | place: Pacific Ocean: South West | collected 2011
CTGATTTAATTCTTTTTCTTCTTGTACATTACCAGCTGCAATCATTCCACCACTAAAAATTGCTTTTGCCCAATCTGGCAACTCTCTCTCTTTACTCGGTTTATACCATTTAACTTCTTCTTTAAACCATTCTGTTAAAGGGTGTTCTTTTTGTAATAGAGGACTAAAATCGTGAAAAGCACCTGTAACTTTCTTTTTGCCTGCGATTATATCAAAACCATAAATCGGTCCACCATTTGTTAATTCTGGAAACAAACACACATGAGCCATCCACAAACCTTTTGTATCTCTAGCGTCAACAACATCTACATGAGCTCTTCTAATCCATTGGTTTTTCCATGTTCTATTTGTCCAACCTGGTTTATTGAATCTCTCCATGCCAGGTTCTTCATACTCCATTAATTCTTTATTGAGTAATCTTATCGTATCTTGTTCCCACTTAATTAGTCTTTCCCAAATCATGGAGCTCCTTCATTTCTTTAAATAGTTTAGCTGCACTTTCAAAACAATAAATTGCCTCTGGCACAACTGAATGTTCATACACATTTAAATATGTGTTAATTGTTTCTTTTACCGTTTGTCTATAATCTCTAACTTCATTATGTTTAAAGATATAGTATCTGTTAGGACCAGGTGTTTTCTTTCTTATCATTTGACCACCTGATAAATCTCCCATGTGTCTAACATAAACATGAGCATACAACTTCATAGCTTCATCTTGTATTGTTTCAATATGAGCTACATAATCTTTTGTACTTTGAGTTATCTCTGGTGGATTATCTACATTATTCCATAGAGACTTATAATCATAATGTATATGTTCAGCTCTTAATAAATTTGGAGTATCTCTAAATAATGAATTGTGTAAACCATATTTTTCTAATACAGAATAACATTGTAATTGATTATATAGATAGGTTGCATATAGTTTTTCATCTATTTCACCAGACATTAATATTTTTACAAACGCTTGTCTTTCTGCGTTTTTGTGATGTTCCCAAGTTAATTCTTTTATATCAAGCATTAAAATTATACCAACCAGTTATAATTGTTTTTTCTTCATTTTTTGTAATCACACCTCTATGTATATGAGTCCACCCAGCAGGCCAAATTATAGTTAAACCTTTTTCACATGGTACTTTTATATTTTGATGATAAAATTCTGTTCCTGCATTTTCTGTATTTGTTAAATAAGTCATAAAAACCAAATGCCTAGATTTAAAATAACCTCTACCATTATTTTCACAATGCCATTGTTTAAATCCTTCACCTGGTTTATAATGTTGAATTTTTATTGTGCTATTAATGGTCCATTCGTTCATTTCTAAACTACAATAAGGATACATTTCTTTATAATTATACAAAACATTATTTAAATGATGTATATAATTTTTTAAATAAAGGCCGTATTCATTCGGTTTAATAAAAAACTCTGTACTTTTTTTTATATTTTCTTGAACTTCAATAGTTGTCCCAACAGCACCTGGCGACCATCTCGCTTTATTATTATTATAAGTTTCAATTAACTCATCACAAATTTCTTCAGGCATATACCAACCACCAATGAATGAAGATTTATCAAAATCATATTTTTTATAATCATTAATCATTATTTAAAATCTCCATATCAACATTAATTACAGCTCTATATTTTGATTTAACAGGCAAAGAACTTGCATGTACTATATCACCATTAAAAAATATAGCTCTGCCTCTTTTAGGAGTTATTCTATCCATAATATTATTATTTTTATCAAATAAAAAAGTATCACCATCGCTATCATTTACATAATATAGTAAAACATAATGTGGAAAAAATAAATCTATGTGTGGTCCACAATGACTATCTTTTATTACATTACTAGATTGTGTTTGTAGATTAGCTTTTGCTCTAATAACTTTTAGTTTTTTATAATTATATTTTTCACCAAAAGCTTTTATAACAGGTTCTATGCTATTATAAAATGATGAACTAATTTCACTAGTTTCTTCGTGCTTATCATATTTAACAAAAGAATGTACAAATTGTAAATTTTCGTTAATATTTAAATGATTATATTCTTTTTGGTCATCTTCTATAATTGATGATAAATGTAAGTGCCAATTAAACCTTTTATTTTCAATCAAATATTTTTGTAAAAATATCTGTTGTTCTTCTGGTATTAAATTATCAATGCATGTATAAAAGGTCTTATCCGATATATCCATAATCTAATTCCATAATAAAAAAATCTCTTAAACGGTTTCTTCTTTTTCGCTTCTAATACCTTTAGTTGGTGTATTCCAACCTTGGATATTATCTTTATTAGCTTGCACAAACTCGTTAATCGCTATATCAACATCTAAATGTGTTTCACCCTCAAAGACTTGGTCCTCAATAGGCGTGTTTGAATAGTAAAAACCAATAGTTTTTTTAATTGCCATTGTAATTCTCCTTAAATTTTATGAACACTTATGTGTTACCGTATATTTATAATAGATTTTACTTCAATTCTAATTGACACTCACCTATACCAACTTTACCTTTCGCATACACATTAAAAGCTAGAGAGTATCTTTTTTGATTACTTTTGTTATGCATAACCGTATGATTTATATGAGAAGGGAATATCAATATTTTACCATTTGTTGTATCAATAGGATATTCATAACAATTTTGATGAGTTTCTTCATCAAAGTTAATGTTAAAAGCGGAAGGAAAAACAAATTGAGTTTGTTCCATTCTTAAAAAGATTATATTACCAGAGTTTTTTGGTACATCTAAATAATAAACACCACTTAATAAGCTATTTGTATGAAAATGACTTTGTGAATGGTCATTAGGATGATGTTGTATAATCCAAGAATTTGTTAAATAAAAACTGACCTTATTAGTAGTTTTTAAATATTTTTCTACAAATAAATTAACATTATTTTCTATTTCTTTTTTTAAATCTGGTAACTTTTCTAAAATATAATAGTCTTTTGTAATATCTCCGTTTTCAGAGGCCATTCTTTTATAGTCTTCGTTTCTGGCAAAACTTACCCAATTGTCTTTTACGGGTATATAATTTTCATAGATTGGCGTTGACCAAAGTTGATGTACCTTAAATTCATTTTGTTTCATGTATATTGACTCACACCTTTAAATTCTTCACTTCTAAAATCACTACCTAAACCAAAACAAGGACGACCATCATTTCTAAAAATTTGATTTTCTTTTGTGTCTTTATTGTAATGTAGAAATACTTGAGCGTGATTTTTACCCTCAAAAGGTTCTCTCCAATGAGTTAACTCTGCACCTTTATATAATACTACATCACCTGGATTTAAATGTACTGGTATATTATTATTTTTATCGTCTCTAACAAACATTGGCCAGTTAGAATTTTTGTTATCTAAATTTGAAACATCATACCCTATACATAGTGTACCTGATATATCACAACTTTTTCTATCTATATGTGGTTTTAATACTGAGCCAGTCGTATATAATCTATGATATGAGTATGTTGTCAATAGTTTTTCTCCTATTTTTTCGGACAATTTTTCTCTTATATTTTCAGTCAAGGTATCAAATATTAAATCACCATATCTACTAAAATCACCAACACATTGAGTATCATTAAAAGTACCATATTGAAATTTATCATAGTTACCATCACCAAATCTGTTATCAATATAATCAGCTCTTAAAGCTTCATTTTTTATATACTCATATAAAAAATCACACATATTTCTATCAACAACATTTTCAACAATTACAAATTTGTTTTCGTTAAAAAATTTAATAGACTCTTCATTATTAACCTCTTTAATATGTTTCACTTGATATTCTGCAAGCTCTTTTTGTTTGTCTGTTAATTCTTCCCAATTTTCTATAATCATAATTACTCCTACCTAAATGGTTTTCCTAAACACCATAAAACTAAAGAATATCTGGTGCCTTTTGTTACTGGCGTTACTTGATGATGAATATAAGAAGGGAAAACAATAATAGAACCTTGAGGTCTAATTTCTGTACATTCGTGATATCTTTCACCTGTAGCATGAGGACCAAAATCAAATTTTAAATTACCGCCTTCATAATCACCTGGACTATTTAGATTTATTGTAACACTAATTTTTCTAACTTTACCTATATGGTCTCTTCTTGTTGTCAATCTATATTTTGACATTTCAAGATTATATTCTGGATGAACACCTGGAAGATATCTTCTATAAATGTTATTATTGTCTCCTATGCCATCTTGGTGCCAGCCATAAAATCCTCCTGGAGAATTATATTTTGTGAATTGAAAATCTTCCGCTCCATCATAATCATATTTCCAGCCTGCTGAATGATTTGCATTTTCAATATAAGGGTGAACTAAATCATATAACCATTTATCGTCTAACCATGAAGCTTCACTATCTCTAATATATGTCTTTTTTTCTATATCGTCACCAGATATATTTGTAGTTTCTTTAATTTCTTCATATGTTTTATCATTGACAGGTTCACTTTGCAAACCTTTATCATTCATATATTGCTTATGATTGAGGCCTAATGTATGAGCTGCTGTAGGTTTACCTTCTTTTTTTGCTTTATCTAATTTTGATTCACCTAATAATATAATTTTTTCACAAACTTCTTGAGATAAGGCACTTTTAAAGAAATAATATTGTTGTTCAGTTATCATTTTTCACTTTCTTATATAACATTGTTTCTTTTTCAGGAAACCATATTATATCAATATCCGAGTTTTCATAGGTATTTATAGCGTCTTTAGGACTATCAACCAGAGCTTCACCAGCTAAATTAAAACTGGTGTTTAATAATACAGGCACACCAGTTTTTTCATAAAATTTATTTAGCAAGTTGTAAAAATGTGGTATGTTTTTATTTACCGTTTGTACTCTACATGAATTATCAACATGCACTACGCCTGGTATTCTATCTGATTTAACATCAAAAGCCATGGTCATAAATTCAGCCTTTGTTAATTTTAAAGTGTCAAAGTATTTTCTAAAATGTTCTTCTAAAATTGAACATGCAAATGGTCTATACCATTCTCTATTTTTTACTTTGTTAACTATTTCTTTTGCGTCTTTATTTCTAGGGTCAAACAATATTGAACGGTTGCCTAATGCTCTAGGACCTGCCTCTGCCATTTCATTATAAACAGCTACAATTTTACCTTTTGTCAAATAATCAGCAATATCATCTACACTACATTTATCACCTTTTACATTTATATTATATTTTATACCATTAAAGAAAGTATCTTTTATAGGAGATATGTTACAATTTTTTGTTTTATCTCTGTAAACATACATTGCTGAACCTAAACTATTACCTGTATCATCAGCTATAGGTTCAAAATAAAAATTTACATTTGGTAAATTTTTAACTAGATAAGAATTAGTTACTACATTTAAACCATATCCGCCAGTAATACATACATTTTTTATATTTGTTTTGTCAACATATTTTTTAACTAAATTTAATACAACTTCTTGTGTTTGTTTTTGCACTTGATAAGAGTAATCAGCATAAAAAGAATAATCATCTTTTTTTAATTCTCTACTATTTTTTAAATTTTTATTTAAGTGTTCTTTTAATAACACAGGTTTAAAGTCGCCTTCACCATGTATAAAATAGTTTGATACAGGTATATTATCTACAAATAAACTTTTAAAATTTTTATCTTTACCATATGAAGACAAACCCATAGTTTTACCATTTTCTAATGCATGTTCACCAATTAATGATGTGGCTGTTTCATACACCTTGGTTATATTGCATACACTCTCTGCGATACACTCGCAATCTTTAAATTGTTTTTTTATTTTGTTTAGAGTTTTATCATTTTCAACATCATAGTTTTCGCCAATGTTTTCTATCCAATAAGATTTGTAAATAGGTTTAAAGCTGTTCGGATAAGATGATATAAAAACGGTTTCACTTTCTCTTAATCCATTTATTTTGGCACCGTTTCTATCTATTACAAATGTTAGACTTTTTTCAAATCCACTATTGTAAAAGGCTAAACTAGCGTGTGCTAAATGATGATGTTCACAAAATCTTAAAATATCACAAGTAAAATATTTTTTTAAATAATTTTCTAAATAGATATGAAAACTATCGTCTGGTGTTGGAGAACAAATTAATATTAAATCAATATTTTTTATGTTTTTAACAACATAATCTAAAGATTTAAAAGGGTGGTTATCTCTTTTAACTCTTGTAATTCTTTCTTCTTTTGAAAAGTATTCTATGTTGCCGTTATTTAAAACGACAACGCTACTATCGTGAAAAGGGGATATGCTCAGAATTTTCATTATATATAATCACTTTACTGGTTTTTTCACTCCATCTTCCCACTTTTGAAATAATCGGTTTACAAAAGCATCCAAATCATCTAAATCGCCAGAAAATCCGTAGTGAGGTATTTTTGTTCTTACACCGTCAACCGTAGCAATTTTATATCCTTGATACATTTGACCTAATCGTTCATCTTTGGTTACATGCCCCCACAATGTATCTTCTACTTTCATTGTAGGCATATCTTCTAATTGAAATATGACACTTAACTCTTCACACACATTATCAATATGTGCTTTTTCTTTATCTTTCTTTTTTAAAAATTGTATAATATCTTCTACAGCTCTTTGAACATGTTTTATTTGCATTTCATCACCGTAATCAAACCTAGGCTGTAAATTTGTTTTTTTTGCTTTTACATCTTTCAAATCCATTTTATTCTCCTCTTATAGCTTTTAAATATTCTTTATGTGTTATAAGCTCATTATTTTGTAAGGCTAGATTAAGTTTATCTTCCTCTACCTCAATAATGTCATTAACATTATTTAAAAAATTTTTGTTTGACTTTTCTAAAATTAGTTTCAAACTATCTCTATTTATTAGACCTAAACCATACATAACTAAAGTGAAGTTTCTATCCCAAAATAAACAATAATCACTTTGACTTGAAAAATCTTCTGCATAAGGAAGTCTATTTTTCCATAAGTCCATTTTTTCTTTTAATGAGTTTGGCATTTCTATCTTTTTTACATCTTGCCAAAATTTTGTGTCATCTCTATCTGTCAAATAATGCAAGAATACAAAATCTCTAATGTTGTCCATGATAGAATTGACTTGTTTGTTTACAAATTCTATTGTATTTTCATCATAGTTGATTAAATAATTTGCAAGTAAATATGCTTGACTAATAGATGTACCTATTGATGTGGCCTCTAATGGTTCTACAAAATTAGCAGATAAACCTACTGCATAACAATTTTTAATCCAACTTTTTTCTAATGCACCAGGCGTAAATTTAATTTCTTTTGCAACATTTATTTCATGTCCTAATTCCTCTTCAACTTCTTTTTTAGCTTCGTCTGCTGTGATGTAATTACCATCAAATATATAACCATTACCATGTCTACCAAAAACTGGAATATTAAATCTCCAACCATACTTCATGGCTGTGGCAGTTGTGTAGGTATTATAGTTTGTTTTATCATCTGTAGGAAAAACAATAGCAGTATTTAATTTTAGATATTCTTCATAAGATTTCCATTTTGCACCAAGTTTTGACATGATAACTCTTTTAAAACCTGTGCTATCAATGTAAAAATCAGAATCATAATTATCTTTTTCTCCTACAAGGTAATCAACTTCACCATTTTCATTTAGTATTACATCTTTAATCTCGTCATCAATTACATCAATATTTCTTTCAATAGAAAGATTTGTTAGAAACTCATTTAATTTATTTGTGTTGAAGTGATATTGATTTACAGGAGAGGTAAAATTTTCTGCGTGTTTTTTATGTACTTTATTAACTAACATTTCAGGATGAACCATCTCAAATATAGAACGGCCTTCGGCCATCAATTTAGTGTATGCTAATCTTTGTTGACTATATCTTTTATCGTATGGTTCTGAAACATTGTGAATATAATCTTTTGATGTCCAGTTTCTAAACATAATACCACATTTAATTGTTGCATCACATTTTTTTATGACTTCTTTATGTTCTACATCAATATAATTTAAAAAGTCTGCCCAATGTTCAGTTGAACCTTCACCAACACCAATAATTCCTATTTTTGTTGAACGAACAACACGAATTTTAATTTTATCACCGAATGTTTTTTGAAGAATTAAAGCAGAAACAAAGCCAGCAGTTCCGCCACCAACTATTGTAATTGAATTTATCATATAACCCTCACATGTGTAAAATTTAAATTAAAATTTTACAATAACAACGCCTGAACCACCTGGTAATGTAGTGTTTTGTCCGCCTGAAGCAGAACCTCCAGAACCACCACCTCTATTTGCTGTTCCTGCAGCTCCTTGAGATGGCGCTGGACCTCCGCCTGCACCACCACCTGAACCACCTGAAGCTCCACCAGGAGCATTGTGTCCTCCTGCGCCTCCGCCACCTGCGTATCCTACAGATGAACCTGAAATATTGTATGATTTACCAGAACCACCATTACCACCTCTACCACCTGGAGTATTTTCACCAGCGCCGCCGGCACCGCCGCCGCCACCTCCTACCCAAGGAGCTGCTGGATGGCCTGAACCTCCTGGATTTCCAAATCCGTAAGTACCACTATCGCCTGATTGAGTTGGCTGAACACCAGTACCTCCTGGAGGAGAACCTGTTGGGTCTGCATTTCCTCCACCGCCTGAGCCACCTGGTTGACCAGATAATCCGCCAGGACTAGAATTATGTGAAGGACCTTGCCCACCGCCTATAGCAGTTAGTGTTGAAAATGTTGTATTACTTCCGTTACCATTTGGTGTAGTACCATTACTAGACGATTGAGGCATACCAACACCACCTGCACCCACATTTAAAGGGACACCTGAACCACCTGTTACAGAAAATCCTGGTCTATAAATTAAACCGCCGGCACCACCGCCACCACCATGTTGATTACCACCTACTCCTCCACCTGCAACGACTAAAACATCTATTGATGAAATAGCAGCTGGTGGTGTAAATGTTTGAGCACCTAATGATGTAAATGATGTTGCAACCGGCGCTTTTACCGTAATTGTAAATTGTCTTGTTGCTGTTGCACTTGTTGTAGCAGCTGATATGGTAAATGTTGATACCGTATCTGAGCCAACTGCACTTACGCTTGAATATGTAATTGCACCTGTGGATGTGTTTAAAGTACAACCTGAAGGTAAAGAACCTGAAGAAACTGAAAATGTAATTGTATCACCATCGGGGTCAGTTGCACCACATAAATCGTTAGCTGCAATTGTACCTGAACCTCTTACTGAATCAAATATATCAAAATTTGTATCGGCTGCGTTTGTAAATGTTGGCACTTGGTCTTGTTGAATAGCGTCAGCTAATTCAGCAGAAAGTCCAGAACCATTTGTAACTTTAATTGAGTAAGGTTCATTTGATTGGTCAAAATCTGACCTTGCTACCGTTACCGTTAATAAGTTTGCACTATTTCTTGTAATAGATTGTGTAGATATGGTTTCACCTGTACCAACAAATGTTACGGTTGCACCAGTTGTATCAAACAAAGAACCTTTTACTTCAATTGTAGCGTTACCACTAGCAGAACCATCAATATTTGCTGATGTTACATCACTACCACCATCAAGTGTAAATTGAGTAATTAAAGGTGGAGAGTCAATAGATTTCCAGTCAGTACCAGTATAATACTCCATAAGATTTGTTGTAGTATTAAATCTTAATTTAGCAGTGCCATTCACTCTTTGACCAGTTGAACCAGAAGGAGTTGTGATACCATCTGTACCTGTAAATACTCTATTCTTTCCTGTAAAGTCTCTTAAATCTGACATATTATTATTTATCCCTTATCTATCTTTATTATAGGTTCTGTACTAGTTTCCAACCATAAGTTGAACCTGTGTAAACTAATTGAATACCTGCGTCTTCAGTTGATATAACTAAATTTTCTGCAAGACCCATAATTTTTAAACTATTTCTACCTATTGTTAAGTTATTAGTGTCAAATGTGCCATCTAAATCTATAAATGATACTTGGTCACCAACTTGTGGACTTGCCGGTAAATTAACGGTAGTTGCGCCACCTGTTGTACTAACAAAATTTCTATCATTTGCAGCTGCTGTAAATACGGTTGCGCCATCACCTGTAATTGTTGACCAAGGATTACCGCCACCTAAACCTGTCCATTGTGTTCCATTATAACCTTCCCATGTTACTAGAGATGAGTTATATCTAATACCACCTGTAAACAATGAGCCACCTGTAGGTCTTTCAGCAGTTGTACCAGTTGGTGGTACTAAATGACCTGTTCCCATATTATCTCTGGTTAAGAAACCTCTTACAGCTCTTTCAGTTGGTACTGCTGAGTTTGCGTCATTACCTAAAGTTTCGTCTGTACTAAATTCGTTAATCGTTGCACCTAACTCAGCACCAATAGAACCTAATTGTAATTCTGAAAGACCTGAAAGGTCAAATGCGTCTGCGTTTAGTGTTGCAACACCAGTTGCCTGTTCAATTC
>MDTD01009019.1_pt1 | contig 10494 bp, 8 predicted proteins | sample 811221 | NCBI WGS metagenome assembly MDTD01 (sample SAMN05326646, study PRJNA326480) | marine metagenome | isolation source: seawater | place: Pacific Ocean: South West | collected 2011
CATAGTCTTTACGATGGCAACTGGATCTGTAATAACCAGATCAAAGGATGCAGAAGTGAAGATCTCTTGGAACTGTAATGCTCTCAACCTATTTTAATAGTTGAGATACTTAGATGTGAGGAACTCCCATACCATCGTTGGTATTTTTAGGTAATAGAGCTCATCAAATATGTCCTTCTTGTCAATTGAATGAAAATCACAACAGTCAATCCTATGCCATTGCAAAAAGCCTGGTTTTACGAATAACTCCTTGAGCATCGCCTTCTCCAACTCAGCTTCTGCCAGAAGCTTCTTGAGGCGAGCGTTCTACATCTCCAGTTGGGTCAACCGTTTGGCCTCCTCGGCCTGCATGCCGCCGTACTGCTGATTCCAGCGGTGGTAGGTCAGCTGGGTGACCTCAATGGCGCGGCAGACGTCGGCGACGGTCTTGCCCTGGGCGATCACCTGCTTAGCGGTCTTGAGCTTGCGGATGATCTGCTCGGCTGTGTGGCGGATTCGTTTCATGGTGAATTCCCCGGCCCAGTCTGGCCGGATGAGGACTCTCATTCACCGTGAACCGACTTCCAGGGGCCACGTCAGTGTCGGTACATTTGTATCTACTTACATGTAAGACTACTGAAGCACCTAGTAATATTCAGAAAGGTATCACCTTGCTGACCCTAGGTTTACTATTGGAAAAGCCATTTTAAAGCAGTACAAACCACTCGCACTCGTAAGAATGACTGACAGCTATAGCCTTGGCGAGAAGTACACTTAAATATGAGCCATGAAACATATAAGACTAATAAGAAAGAAATAATAGATGCACGCCTAGGATAGCTGAACTAAGAGTCGATTAGAAGTGAAGTAAACCCGAGCAATAGACTTTTTTGAGCTACTCTTGACAAAGCTAGATTGCAGGATGGATAAAGAGCATGAGTCATGCATCACAGAAAATGTTAGTACTTGCAGGTTGTGACGTTGATTCTCTTTGGATGATATTATGGACAATATATCACCGTTCGGACTAGAGGTCATTGAGTAGACTGGTCCAGAGATTTGAGCATACCTAGTAGTCACCTTACTTGCCTTTTGATAGATACAGACAGAGTTGGGAGTCTCTGGGTTGTCCGTAGCAAACACTATAAACTCTTTATAAGGCTTGAGTGCAATAACTCGTGAGTATTCCTCAGGTATCGGGAGAGTTTCAATCAATTGCCAATATAAACTAAATCTAAGGATACAAGACTCACCAGGCCTGTCTCCTATACAGCAATAAAAACATCTATCATATTGATCAAAGAAAATGCTATGTATATGTCGCCCCAAAGGTAAGTTGACCATAATTGATCTTTTTGCATCAACAAAACTAGTTTTATAAACCTGTATGGGCAACCTATATGGATTTCTACAATAAACACCATAAAGTATGCTATTCATAAAATAGCACGTTTGCAACGGTTGACTCCCAAAGAATTCAGAGAAGAGTTTCCATCTATGGCTCTTGCCATCAAAGAGATACAGGCGAGATGAACGCTCAAGCCAGTATTGATTTGAGACATTATAGACACGATTCGTTCTTTGCCTAAGACTCTTATAGATTAGGTCAAGCGGGAAAAGAATTATATTAATTACATTTACTAGCGACAGTGAAATAGAGGAATAACTAAAGAAGAAAGAGCAAAATAGTGGGCCTGCACTATAGAAGAGCAAGGTTGAAGACAAATCTGTTATTCCCTCGACTACAAAGGTATTCCTTGGTAAGATCTGGTATTTCATACTATCGACTGTGTCGCCTGATAATATAATATGGTAAGCAGATACATGAAATAACTGTCTTTACATGACTTGGCAGTGCTCGATGGCCTTTGCCTAGATTTGAGCTATCTATTGGATCTAATATCTTTGATTTCCATTGCATTTCCTCGGATGAAACTAGTTGCTCAGAAACCGCTCTTCGTTGCTGCTCAATCTTGTCGAAACTAACAGATGGGATCCCAAGGTATCCGAAGATCTTATTAAGTGTCTGCTCTGGGTCTCTTATTAGTCGTTCGTACTCTACAAGAAAGTACCTATTCCTAAAGAATATCAATGACATTAGGTGACAGTACAATTGAGCAGCCGATGTAATCAGAGAAGAGTAGAATATTGACTGATGAGAAGACCAGTCTGCTTTCATTCTGGAATACACGGTATCAATTGGATCACGTATGATGTGTATTAGAAAAGAGTCGGGGGCTAGTCTAGAGAGTGCAGGAACGTGGAAAGTGTAGAGTGGATCCTTATCACAAATGAATTCGATACCATCTTTTTGATGCGGTATCGACATTGAAATATGTGCGTCAATGATCGCGAGAATAGACTTCTCAACTGTTAGCTCTCTCGACAAAAGGGCAAGAGTCTCGGTTGATACCGCCAGACGCGAAAGCCGTGAATCATTATGTAGAGCATGAATACTGCTCCGACTAAATGGACTTAGGAGGTGCCTACGAACTATTGATGTTTCGGGTAAGGCACAAATAGAATTACTTGTGGCAAGTAGTGAATGAAGAAGGCTTGTGCCAGAACGTCCTGCTCCAGAGATAAAAATACTACGCATACCTTTTAAATCCATTCTTCCAGTATAGAAAGCGCAGGAGTGCAACCTGCAATGTTGTGTTAGTTGGAAGAGATTTTATCGCAGCATGTTTAAGTGGCCACGGGAATAGGTGCTGATTCTCAATAATGTAAGTCAATATATCAACCTTATAAGAATCTTTGGACTGTGGCAGTCTTAGGCCCCATTTCCGCCTCCACCAAACCTTGGATGGTAACGCCGTGTTAAGACTGTGCCTAAGAAGTGACTTCGTAGAAAGGAATGATTCGTGGAAGCTGCTTGGAATAGAAAAGATAAGTTCCGCAAGTCGAGGATTTAGGTAAGGAAACCGGCCTTCAATTGAGTGAGACATTCCAACCTTATCGGCCCTGTTTAAGATTAACTCAGGCAGGCGAGCCTTAAGGTCTAAGTAGGTCATTGCATGAGTAGACATTGTTGGCAGTCCAGCCATAACGATCTTATCTAAACATGGTTGTACCTTCTTATAAAAATAGTTTTCCCTAAGTTCATGCACGAGATGTTCGGGAACATCGAAAAAGTTTATTATCTCCTTGGTACTAAGACCTTGGGACCCCCCCCAGAATATAGGCCTAGTTTCTGCGTGCCGAAGTGCTAATTCATTGGGCAGTACTGCCTGAAAACACTCTATTCTCCTTGCATTTATCTTTTTAAGAACTTTCTGAATGAGTAAGGAACTTTTCCATTTCTGATAGCCAATAAAGAGTTCATCTGCACCTTCGCCTGAAAGTACAACTTTAAGACCTTGCTTAGAGGCTTGCCTATACAAACAGTCAATAGCCGATGAGATGGTCGTCACTGACGGGCTATCCTCCAAGAATGCAAGTTGTTCTTGTTGATCGTGGCTGTAGTGCTCAAATGGGATCGATGTCGTCGGTACATTTACAATCTTTAGTCTATTTAATGTCTTCTGCACAAGGCGAGTCTCGTTGCACTCCTGACTGTCTTGTACATAGCCTGATATGGCTTGGAGTGGTTCAACCGTTGTCAGAACACTCGAGTTCCTTGCGAGTGCAGCAATAGACATCGAGTCAATACCTGATGAAAGAAATAAACCAGGGGTAACGTCTGATAATAGATTACTACTAATTGCATGTTCAATAAGTATCTTAACCTCCTCAACAGTCTGCTTAAAAGAACTCTTACCATGAAAATTTGCAGCTCGATCTAATGGTCTCCAGTACTCTTGAATCTTGATTGACCGGAAGTCCTGAATACTGAATGAGGCAAAATGTCCAGGCTCAAGTTTCCTGACACCATTAAATAGAGTATCTCCGTGAGAAATAAAACGTCGATATAAGTATTCGAACTCAAGGCCTGAATCTTCTCTGATATCTGAATACCCAGCTATTGCTTTTGCCTCTGAAGCTATTGTCAGACTATCTGAATCGATCTTGTAATAAATTGGCTTGATGCCAAAATGATCGCGGGCGATAAAGACCCTTGACTCCCTTTTATCAACATATACAAATGCAAACATACCCTCTATTAGCTGAAGGCATTTTTCAACACCAAAGACCACAAGAAGATCAAGTAAGATCCTAGTATCTGATGAATCACATGAGGGTGGATAGCCTTCACTTCTCAACAAGGAGGCTAACTCACGATAATTGTATATTTCACCATTGTAAATGAGCTCTGACCCCGTTCTTGCACATCTTAAGGGCTGGTCAGCTGCTGAGCTTAAGTCAATGATTGATAACCTATAATGAGCAAGATAATAATTAGACTCTTTATTTATTACCTCGCCAAAGTGGTCAGGTCCTCTGTGTGAGAGCTTACTAACATCCTTGCGGATGCTTGTGTATTGAGACTCAATACCCTTTGAGAACTTGGCATAGATTCCACACATGTTAAATCCCTAATGCAACCGATAAACGATCATAAACTACATGTGAATCAAATTCGATACCAGAATTAAATGCGTTGATCCTCATTCGATAATATCGCTCTTGATCGCTTTGCATAAGCAAAGCAAGATGCAATAGTCTTGACGCGTTGAGCTTTGGTACGCAGAAGCCATTATAGCCATCACGTACTAACTCACTAAGACAGTTCCAGTTATTAGCGATCACAGGTAGAGAACATTGAAATGACTCAATAATTGTTCCTGGATAGCCTTCTCCGATATGACAAGAAGGGAAAACAAGAAAATGACTAGAGCTCATTTCATTGATTACGTCATCGCTACTTACCTCGCCAAGATAATCTATATGTGATCCCAGAAAGCGTTTCTCATCTTCATATCCAAGAGCCAAAGGACCGGCTACACGAATATTTATACCTGGGTGGTGATACTCAGACAGTTCGATCACCGTCATTATTCCCTTTTCCAGGCCTATACGTCCAACATACAGGAGCTGAATAGGTTCTGACGGCAATATCCTCAACGGAATATATACGTTATTCTTTATTGGTCTACTAGTTGGTAGATGGGAAATCCTTGGATACTTATTGCTCAGAACTCGCTGAGTATTCTTGGTCTGAACAAATGTCTGATTCGATAAATATGTAATTATCGCAAAACTAAAGCGATGAAAGTATGATCTGTTTATGACGTAACGAATGTCATCTCCAAATAGCCTGGTATAAAACGATATGCCAAACACTTTAGAGATGATTGCCAATGGAAGAGTCAGGAATAGACCTCTACCTGGAGTAATATTTATCAGCGCTTTATCACTTGTCCCTGCACTTGTTATATAAGAAATCAATACATGCAAGAAGGAGAGTATACTCAGGCTATATTCAGTTGTATAGATGACTGATATGGCTTTGGGAGGAAGCCGATTCTTTAAGTAACTGGACAATTGCTCAAAGGAATGCCTGGTGCCGCCATTAGATGTCATACGCATCTTTGGGCCGATTAACAAAAGTCTACTCATAGGTAGAGCTCTTCCCATCTCAGGAGCTGAAGCACCTTATAGACTTCCAGGCCTTCTACAGAGTCGGGTCTCTCGATTAGAGAGAGTAATCTTAGGAACTCTTTGCAATTAATTATAGAAGACCTATTTATCCGGCTTCCGACATAATCTTTGATTTGGGACATCTCACCAGATTCCCAGAATCTATGATAAGGATATCCAAAGCCACTTTTCTTATTCTTAATCAAGTTAGAAGGTAGATAGCTCTTTAAAAGCAATCTCAATCTTGCTTTATTAGGGCTTCTAAATGACAAGCCTATATCCTCAAATGCCGCAAGACTTGAAATAAGAGTCCTATCCAGAAATGGCATTCTGGCCTCACAAGAATAATGCATAGAGGCTCGATCCACTTTCGCTGTATAGATATTTCGTAGATGTATCAGTTGATCCCCTTCAATCAAATAACCATTGGCTTTCTTGTGTATATCTTCAAACTGCCTACTGCGATAGTAAGCGTATGGATCACATCCCATAACTGTTGATAGAGCTGTCTTTGATATGCTGTGTCTTAGTAATGATGAACGTGAAATCTGAGCTAGTGTATTCGCATGGAAGAAAGCCTTGTTAGGTGCTGCCATTCTCCAGGCAGACTTAGAAATCGAATATCCAACCCCGTAACGGCTTGCAAGGCCATCGACCAAGACTTGAAAGTACCTGGATCGAGCTATCTTGTTCTTATAGTACTTTTCTAGTCTATATCGTGGATAACCCGAAAAAAACTCATCACCACCATCACCTTGGAGTATTACTACTGATTCTTTAGATATCTCCTTATAAAGCTTAAGCATCGGTATTGAAGCCAGGTCACCAAATGGTTGATGGTAGGCGGCTAGAACATCATCGATATCCTCGAGAATAGATTGATGCTTGATCTCTACAATGTTATGACTAATGCCAAGGTATTCTGAGATCTTCCCTGCTTCATACCACTCATTTGCGCCACCTTCTTCATTCTTGTATAATGCTGTATAACTCTGAATCTTACTCGCGTCGTATCTCCTTGATGCAATAGAAGCAACAAGTGATGAATCTACGCCGGAGCTTAGTAGCACTCCGATTGGTCTATGTGATATTAAACATCTGTCCACGGCACCCTCTAACATGTTTTTTAGAGATCTGTTCTCACTCTCAAGGCACTTAGAGGGCCACTTTAATATCGTGTGTGAAACTGAATTCGCTGATACCTCAATCAGCTCTCCTGGCTCAAGCTGATAGATCTGGTCATAGAACGTCAGCGACCCTGTAATACCGGTGAAATACAAATATTGAGAAAGAGCCTGATAGTTAATTGACGGCTTGGTAGGTAGAATCTTTAGCAAAGCTCTTACGTCACTAGAGAAGAAAATCCCGAGGTTGTCTTGATAGTAAAATAAGGGTTTAGTGCCTGCTGGATCCCTATGTAAGTAGCCTTTCTTCGCTTCTTGGTCCCAGAGACAAAAAGCATACATTCCGTTCAATGACGGCAGAATATCAACTCCCAGCTCGTCCAAGCCGCGCAGCAGAACCTCTGTATCCGTCTCGGTACTCAAAGGTTTCTTATTTACTGACTTAAGCCTCTTGATCAAAGATTTATAGTTATATATTTCTCCGTTATATGTGACTACTTTCTTCCTGTATCTCATTGGCTGCTTTCCCCTCTCCGTTTTATCGAGAATGGAAAGACGTGTATGACCGAGTATGCATCCTTCGGGTGTTATCTCAGTTCCCTGATCATCAGGTCCTCTTGTCTCAAGTAACCGCTGATTACAGGATATAAAGTCTGTAAACCTCTTACTAGATAGATCGACAAACTCCCTTTCTACTTTTGGTATGAAGCCATATATTCCACACATCTAAGCTATCTTGCTAGGGGAACAAGTCTTCGACATTATAATCTGTTGAGCAGAAAACGTTGTCGTAGACAGTATAATGACAAACTCTGGTGAAAGACCTCCAATCGCTATTAACGGGAGCGTAAGCAAGGATAGTATGGAGGTATGTTTATAGATGTTCTTATTCTTGCTTTCAATATCCACTACTCCGGCGTAGCAACAATAAATAAGTGTACCATGAATCTGGCTGATGAGCATATTTACTATGCTAATGTCTAATGCAACGTGAGCCAGAGTAGATCCGCATGCAATGGCAACTACCCAGAAACTAAAGACTATTGGGGTAGTAATAGTAGTTAGAGCCGTTAATTTCTGAGCGGCTCTTGCACATACAAGCATCTTATCTCCTACCGTCGCCACCAAACTTGAGAAGAAAATCATCAAGCCTAAAGGTGTTAGTGTCAATGCTAAAGATAAGAGTTCACTTTCCGATCTCAAACATGCTGAACCTACCCAAAAATATGTAAGCGCTCCCGACACGGCATTTCCTCCTATAACAGACCACTTTGTCCTTAGATAGTTGAGAAATGGAGCAACTAATTGTCGAATCTCCAGAAGCGACGTATAAACTCTCTCTTTAATAAAGAAGCTACACCAAAGTAACGTCGGTGTTGTGGCTCTCAAGAAAACCACAATCGTTGACTGTTGCTCTCTTTGCAATACGTAGGCTATACTAAGAGGGACAATAGATGCGACCAATATATAGTCTGATATTATTGTGTCTTTACTAACACTGCCCAGGTAGGATGAACGAGTCAGACTTGACCACAGCACAATTGCAGCCAATGTCATCATCGTCGCATTAGCGCCCACTCCCCATAGCATGATTAAAACGACCATACTCACTGCCATACTGTATAAACAGTAGGCTTTTACTACCTCTACCTTTGTTCTTATTCTCAATAAAAGATACGAAGATCCAAGAGATAAGAAGATTGTAAGTGACCTCAGGTAGGAGAGACTTCCAAGAAGCGACGACAAGTCGACATCTGAGTTGGAAAAAGGTTGTAGGGTAAATAATAGAATGTACTGAGGAACACTTAGAAAGGTTACCCTTGTCATGCGAATGACGTTTGACTTTATCACTGCTTATCCTCCAACATTGTTCCTTGTTTGCTTGATAATCGACCCGATACATACGGAGAGATACAAGTAAAAGATACAAAGAAATACTGTATTAATGCTTCCGAGTATTTCTTGCCTCCAAAACTTTAGTAGTGTCCCTCCACCCACCACCATAACTGACCACCATATACTGTTAGTCTCTATTGCTTTAACGGCAATTGACAAAAACAAGCCAATTATGCCCGAATATGCTATGAGGGGTATTATTCCTCCGGCACGAGACTGAAGCAATCCGTTGATATATAGAATTGAGTTACTTCCAATAGATCCGCCATCTGGAAGATCCTGGTAGCTCGCCAATCTTTCTGATACTGAAGGTAACCCTAGAAGAGAGAAAGGTGTAAGGTGTCCCAAGAATGCATAAGGGTGCTCAACTCCCACCTCAATATTGTTCAAATAACCAGCTGATGTACTAACCATATCCGAAACCACACCGAAGGCCCCCCTGTGCGTTATTGAAATGAATAACATCGTTCCTAACGCTGAAATTATTAATACCGAAGCAATTAGATGTGTCTTGTTGACCTTGTAACCGTGGCAAAGTCTCCGCGGTTGCTGTACAGCCATTATTGCTAAATAAATAATCATGTTAATGATATATGACCTGTCTAGGAGAAAGACTACGCGAGCAGTGACTGAGAATATAATTCCCAAAAACACAAAAGCACTTACTGGAAACCTACTATTGTACATTGTTCTTATTTGGTTTCTTGCTAGTGCCAGAGCTATTCCAATAGTCAACGTTGCATTTGATAAATGTGATATTATCCGGGTATTTATCATCAACGTATATCTAGAGGTCTCCGATGTGCCAACTACACCAAAATTTGGAATTGCCAAAGTGATTGCAACTATTCCACAAACAAGGCACATCAAGGCTAATTCCCTTTGAACCTTAAAGAAGGTCCTCGTTAGCCTCTCCAGCACTGTTCTAATTGGGAATCTCGACCACAGAACTCTTTTAAATATGGACGCAAGAAATAAAACCAGTATGCTGCTCACGATCACTACTATGTGTGCGACTTCTTCACCAATCAGACTTGTTACGAGAAATATATAGAGGATATTCAACGTGAAAACTACAGTCAGAAACCACTCGTCCAATTTTTTGAAGACCAATTTTTCTAGCCTCCTTTGCCTTTCTTCCTATCTTAGCAAATAATCCAGATCTAGTTACCTACTGGTATACACGGAGATTTGCATGATAAATATACTTATGAATATTTCCAAGATATTATTGCCACCCTGTTTCCGCGCCATCACTAATACAATTAAAGGTTCTCCAATTACAAGCGTGATTGGTTATTGTCATTCTTTAGCGCTAGCAATGAATATCCGGCCGGAAACCTGCATAGGTATTCGCCAACAGCTGTGCCTTCCCTGAATATTGCAAATAGAAGTGTATCCACAATCGTGGAGACTGAATTAATCAAAGCAATTACCAACCCTTTGCATAATCTTGGTACTGGCAAAACCTCAATGATCAGGCAAGCTTGAAATAACGACGTCGTAAGCAGGCTATTTGATACCTTTAATTCTTTAATCTTTAATCCACATCTTGCTAGTGTCTTTGTGAAATAGTAACTTGTTAATCTCTGGTAGTCAAAAGGTTGTCCGTGAATTGGGTATGCAAATGGGCATGAAATATAGATGACGCCATTCGGAGTCAAGCAGCGAGACATCTCCTTAATTAACTGATTAGGATTTTCAACATGCTCTAACACCTCAGAACATATAATGATATCCGCACTATTGCTCTTAATCGGAAGAGGCTGGTTTAGGTCTGCATATATATCTGCTTGGCTAGAAGCTCTTAAATCAACTCCAATATAACAATTACTTTTCCCAAATAATTCTCTGAACGGCTTTTCTCCGCAACCGATATCCAAGATTCGTGTTTCTGGTCCTGAGTCTGTAATTGCATCTAGCTTTCTCAGAGTCTGGACCGCTGGACGTGTCAAAAGCCAGCAATAATCATATA
>MDTD01010486.1_pt1 | contig 10494 bp, 2 predicted proteins | sample 811221 | NCBI WGS metagenome assembly MDTD01 (sample SAMN05326646, study PRJNA326480) | marine metagenome | isolation source: seawater | place: Pacific Ocean: South West | collected 2011
ACACCCACATGATCTGGGCGGGTTCCCGGGCGGAAGAATTCCGGATGCGCCTGGCAGGGGCCACCTACGAGGAAATTTCTAAGCAGGGGGGGGGGATTTTCTCCACGGTGAGGGCGGTTCGGGAAACACCGGAAGAAAGGCTTTTTGATCTGGCCCAGGACCGCCTCACCCGGTTCCTCCGGCAGGGTGTCACCTGTGTGGAAATCAAATCCGGATACGGCCTGGACACGGAAAACGAACTTAAAATGCTGGCCGTTGCCGGCCGCCTCTCTCAATCGTCTCCGGTTCATATAGCGCCCACCTTCCTCGGTGCCCATGCCCTGCCCCCGGAGTTCGCCGGCCGGTCCGACGACTATGTATCCCTGGTTACCTCCGAAATGCTTCCGGCCGTGGTCTCCCAGGGAGTCGCCACGGCTGTGGACGTATTCTGCGAAGGCATCGCCTTTTCTAGGGAACAGACCGAAAAGGTATTCCAGGCCGCCACCGACTTGGGATTCCGGGTAAAACTCCACGCCGAACAATTATCGGACAGTGACGGTTCCGCCCTGGCCGCAGGCTTCAAGGCCCTGTCCTGCGACCACCTGGAATATCTTTCCCGTAAAGGTGCAAAAGCCATGGCTGCCCATGGCGTTACCGCCGTTCTGCTGCCCGGTGCATTTTACTATCTCAAGGAGACCCGGAAACCACCGGTGGAGATGCTCCGGGAACTGGACATCCCCATGGCCCTGTCCACGGACATCAATCCCGGCACATCCCCGGTATTCGGCCTCACCCCCGTCATGAACATGGGCTGCCTTCTCTTCGATATGACCTGTGAGGAGGCCCTGGCCGGCGTCACCATCAACGGGGCCAGGGCGCTCGGGCTGGCCGACCGCAAAGGCAGCCTTGAAACAGGTAAAGACGCGGATTTGGTCGTATGGAATATTGATTCCCCGGCAGACCTCTGCTATTTCTTAGGCCGAGATGCGGTGGACCGGGTGGTGATCGCCGGAAAAACGGTCTACCGCCAGCAAGAGAACTCAACACCTTAAGGAATAAAGATGCTGGATATATTGAGCGGACTGGCCGGGGCCGGATGTGCCCTGTTCTTTTTAACCCTGTCAGCCTCGTCGCTTCAGGAGCTTGAAAACCGGGCCGCATGGATTTCCCTGGGACTGGCCGTTTTATCGGGCGTGGTCTTTTTGTTAATTATCCCCAAATTTGGCACCGTTGCCCAAGCGATCTTCCTGTTGACACTTGTCGCCTTCACAATCATTTCTCTCATACATTTTTTTCCTAAAGCCCCCGCCCAACGTCACACAGACACCGCAGTCCAATACGATGAACGGGATACCATGTTCGCCCGGAATAATCTCAAGAATCACCCGGATCTTGCAAAAACCTACTACCGGATGCGGCCGGAAAACACCACGATAGACAGACAAATCCACAACAAGCCGGATTTCGGGGATCCCCGCCAGACATTTCACGATGCCTACACCGCCCCCATATACCTGTCGGCCTTCAGATATATGGAGGCCGCTATCCCCCTGTCGGACGGGGAACCTGCCCCCGAAAAAAAAGCGATCGATCCTGCGCGTTTCTCAAGGGAAGTGGAACAGATGGTCCGCTTTTACGGGGGATGCGACACCGGCATCATTGCTACAGCACCCCACCATTATTACAGCCATAAGGGCCGCCATGCCAAAGACTGGGGAACACCGCCGGACCAATCCTATCCCACCGCCATTGTGATTGCGGTACCCATGCGGCCGGGCATGCTCAAACAAGGCCCCACCTCCTGTGTCATCCAGGAATCTGCCCAAAAATACGTGGAAGCCGCCAAGATATCCAATATCCTCGCCACGTATATCCGGGGTTTCGGATACCGGGCAAGGGCGCACAACGATGCCAACTACGACACCCTCTGTGTGCCACTGGCCGTGGAATCGGGATTGGGGGAACTGGGCCGCATGGGCATATTCATGCACCGGGTCCACGGCCCCTGTGCTCGCCTGGCCGTGGTTACCACGGATTTAATCCTTCCCTCCACAGCTTCCGGCCCCCCGCTGCATATGGACGCCTTTTGCCGGATCTGTAAAAAATGCGCGGACAACTGCCCTTCTGGGTCCATCACCGACGGCGATGAACAGGAGTCCCGGGGATTCCGCCACTGGTCCATCGACCAGGCCCGCTGCTTTTCCTACTGGAAAACCATCGGATCGGACTGCGGCATGTGCATCGCCGTCTGCCCCTACACCAAACCGGACACCCTGATCCACCGGCTGGTGCGCCTGTATATTTCCAGGAATCCCGTCAACCAGCGCATTGCCCTGCTTATGGACGATCTTCTTTACGGGCGAAAGAAAACGCTTCCCAAATCAAATCCCGACACCATCCTGGACAGCTAAAGTACATCAGAGTCATACTTTAGTTTGAAAAATCCAGGGTGATAGTATATAGCTGTAATCAGGTATACAAGGCGTTTTACAGACCTAGGCACCCATAATTTCGATTGCGACGACTATGACAGGGCAGGAACTGCTCCACCGACATTTTTCAGCCGTTGCCAGAACATACGAAAACCATGCGGCAGTGGTCTCTCCCCAGGGACGGATCACATACGGCGAGCTGGAACAGGCCGCAGAAGACCTGGCGGAGGATCTGTCTGCCGCCGGTGTGACCTGCGGCAGCCGAGTGCCCATCTGCCTGCCCCCGGGAATCGATTTCATCCGGACCGCCCTAGCCGTGCTCAAAGCCGGCGGCACCTATGTCCCCCTGGATATCAATGATCCCGCGGACAGAACCCGGGGCATGGCGGACAGGCTCCATGCCTCGCTTGCCGTCACCCTGTCGTCGGAAGCGCCCCGATTCAGCCCGGCGCTTAGGACCCTGAACATGGATACATATCCGGGGACAGCGCTGCCCCCCGCAGTAACCAGCCCCGTGGTATGCCTTGAGGTCGCCCCTGAAAACCACGCCTACATCATCCACACCTCAGGCTCCACCGGCAGGCCAAAGGGAATCGGAATCTCCCATGATGCCGTAAGAAACCTGCTCCAGGCATTTAACCGTATCCGTCCCGTATCCCCCGGTGACAGGTGCAGCCTCTGGTCCGCCCTGAGCTTTGACGTCTCGGTTTACGAAATTTGGTCGGCCCTCATGGCCGGGGCAACCCTGTTTATCCCGGAGGACCGCAGCCGATTTGATCCGGACCTGTTCCTGGCATGGCTGGCAATGGAAAAGATTACCAGCGCCTATGTGCCGCCCTTCATGATTGAACGGATGGCCACAAAGGACGTCGACCTGTGCCTGAGGCGGATGCTCACCGGTGTGGACCCCATCCCCGAACCCCTGCTCTGCGACATCAAAAAACGGATTCCCGGACTGGCCCTGATCAACGGATACGGCCCGGCTGAAGCCACCGTATGCGCCACGCTTTACACCGTGCCCGACACCCCGTCGCGCCAAGGCAAAGCCCCCATCGGCAAAGCCGTGGACAACCTGGACATTTTCCTGGCAGACGAGAAAGGGCTGCCGGTGCCCCCGGGAGAACCCGGCGAAATCATTATTGCCGGCTGCCAGGTGGCAAACGGGTATATCAATGATCCGGACCGCACCGCCGGGGCGTTTTCCGAACAAAACGGCGTCTGGAGCTACAAGACCGGGGACATGGCCTATGCCCTGGAAAACGGAGACCTTGTCTTCATGGGGAGAAAGGACTTTCAGATCAAGCACCGGGGGATCCGGATCGAACCCGGTGAAATCGAAAGCCACCTGAGGGCCTATCCCGGTGTCAGCCAGGCAGCCGTTGTTCTGGCAACGCCCGACAAAGGCCCCGGACGACTTACCGCATACGTGGATGCCCGTGTATCAGCCGATAAAGTGATTGATTTTCTTAAAAACAGGCTGCCACGGACCCATTTGCCTGCCGCCGTGGTTTCCATGGAGGCCCTGCCCCAGACCCCACAGGGTAAAATAGACCGGGATGCATTGCGGACCATGGAAAAAAGAAAGGCCACAGGTATAAATTTCTTGGAAAAATCCCAGGCAGCCCGAAAAAAGGCCGCCTTATCCGCCACAGGGGATCTTGGGGATGCCGTGGCGGACATCTGGGAAAACACGCTAAAGATCACGCTGTCGTCCGGCGACGACCACTTCCTGTTGCTGGGCGGGGATTCCATCTTAGGCACCCGGATCATTTCACGGATCAGGGACCGCCTCGGTAAAGATGTCCGGCTGAACGTGTTGTTCTCCCGGCCAAAATTCTCAGACTTTGTAAAAGCCGTGTCCGGGTCACCGGACCTTAAAACAACGGACACGAGAACTACAGACATATCCGCGGACGAACCGCTCCCCCTGCTGCCGGACCAGGAAGTCATCTGGGTCTTCGAACGGATTAACCCGGGATCTTGCGTTTACCACATCCCCCTGGTGTATGACATCCGGGGGAATTTTGATCCGGAACGGTTCCGCCGGGCCTTGAGTATTACGGCCGAACGCCATCCGGCACTGACGACCCGTTTGCACCATAAGAACGGAGAACCGTTTCAAATGCCGGGGGCGACGGATATCTGGTTTGAAACAGATTCAAGTGAAGCCCCGGGATCTCATTCACAAACAGAGGGCATCGCTCCCGGGATCAAGTCCTGGCTGGACACCCGGATAAACCCCCCTTTTGATCTGGACAAGGGGCCCTTGTTCAAAACCTCAGTGCTTCACCTGGGCGAAGACCGTACCCTGGTCTGTTTTGTTTTCCACCACCTGGTCTTTGACGGATGGTCCGCCGCCCTCTTTACACGATCGGTGGCCCAAGCCTATAACACACCAGGCGGCATTCCACGGCCTGATCCGGCCGACGTCCTAACAGAGTATCGTTCCTTCATCCGGCAACGGCGCCATGCCGCCGACATTGCCTGGGAAAAATCCCGAAAATTTTATGCATCCTACCTGTCCGGCCTTGATACCCAGCCTCCCAACACAGACGCGGCAGGTGATTGGCGCGCCGATGCAGTTCCGGTTAACATACCCGTCAAACAGGAGATCCGGTCGCTTGCCCACCAGTTGGAGACCAGCCCTTTCACCGTTCTGCTCGGATTTTTCCAGATTATGCTCTACCTGAGATACCGCAAGGAAGATCATATCACCGGTATTGCCTGGGCCAACCGCCAGGGAACAGCCAGCGAGACCCAAATCGGTTTTTTGATGAACACCCTTTTGGTACGCAGCCGGATCACCTCAGGTATGGATTTCAAGACAATACTCGGCCAGGTAAAACAAACACTGGACAGTCTGTACGGGAATGCGGAAGCACCGTTTAAGGAGGTCAGCCGGCTCTGTACCGAAACCCTGGGACATCCGCTGTGCCTCACCACGCTATTTTTGATGCAGACCATGGACTTTCCCCACCTGGAACTATCCGGGGCCAAAAGCAAATTTCTCCACCACAAACCCTCAGATACCAACGTCGATCTCACCCTTGAACTCTGGGAAACCCCGGAGGGGTTCCAAGGCTGGCTCAGATACCGGACGAACAGATTCCAAAAGACGGAAATAGATCGGATGGCCAAGGCGTTAAATGCGGTCATTTTGCAAGGGCTTGACACACCCGATCACCCCATCGCCACCCGGGGCGGGATGCAGCGGTTCCCCCTGTCCCCCATGCAGCACGGCATGCTGATGGAAACCCTGAGAGCCCCCCAGGGGGCCGGGTGCTATGTGGAGCAAATCGTTTTTGAAATGAAGCAGTCCATTGATGTGGACAGGTTCTCCGATGCCTGGACACGGGTTGTCAACCACCACGAGGTGCTGCGGCTGGGCTTTACCTGGCAGGGCCTGGATCACCCGGAGCAATTCATTACCCCGCCGGGGACCTTCTCCCTGGAATTCAACGACTGGAGCAATCTTGCCGCATCGGAACAAAACGAATTCCTGGATATGTTTCTCAAGGCGGACCGTCGGCTCGGATTTTCCTTGAGCACTCCGCCGGCCTTGCGTGTGGCCCTTTTCAAGCGGACCGACAACCGGTACGTCTGTGTCTGGAGTTTCCACCACTGCATCGGGGACGGCCGCTCCATGACCTTTATTTTAAGGGACTTGTTCCGCACCTACCGGAATCCCGAGATACCGCTGCCCCCTGCAGGCTCGTTCCGCCAGTATATTTCATGGCTGAACCGCCATCCCACATCACCGGCTAAGAAATTCTGGGCCGGGTATCTGGACGGATTTACCGAACCTTTGGTGTTTCCCTTCCGGATGAACCGTGAAGATACGGCCCCCGGACGCCGCCAGCAGCACGCCATGCCTCTTACCACAGGCACCCACAGGTCATTTTTGCCCGCGGTTACCGCCCGTAAAATCAAAAACCTGTGCACGGAAAAAGGACTGACCGTGAACACCTTCCTCATGGGAGCCTGGGCCGTGCTTCTCAGTCATTATACGGGCAAGGCGGATATTCTTTTCGGCACCACGGTATCTGTCCGCAATTTTGACAACCGGCCAGATGGTAAAGCCCATCCGGGTACCTCACCAGACAGCCCCGACCGGACTGGCATGTATATCAACACCCTGCCGGTAAGGATCAAAATCGACCCCGCACTCTCCTTTACCGACTTCATATCAGCTATCCGCAGGCAGTGGAAGGCCATCAGGGAACATGACCACCTCTCGCTGACCGATATCCATGCATTGAGCCCCATTCGCGGCAGCCTCCCCCTGTCGGAAATCTACTTTTCCTACGATTACAACACCCTGGATCAATCCCTTACCCCCTATAAATCAGGGGTGGGATGCTCCAGCGTATCCCTTCTGGAACGAACGCCGGCAGCCATTTTCCTTACGGTCCAGGGAACGGATGAACTGGAAGCGACCATTGAATACGACCAGCGTAAATTCAATGAAAAGACCACCCGCCAGATCCTGAGCCACTTTGCCAATTTCCTTAACGTGGCGGCGGACACACCGGATGCCCGGCTCACCGAGCTGCCCGTATTAACCCCGGCAGAAACCCAGGCCATTGACCAGAAGCTCCAGACCACCCGCCGGCACCTGAACCCCACAAGCTGCATCCACAGCCTGTTTGAAATCCAGGCCACGGTAAACAAATCGGTGCCTGCGGTGACGGACAGCAGCAAAACCCTGACCTACGAGGACCTGAACCGGCAGGCCAACCAGGTCGCCCACTTTCTTCTGGCCGTGGGCGGTGGTCCCGGGAAGCGGGTGCTGGTTTTCCTGCCCCAGACCACGGATCTCATTGTTTTCCTGCTGGGTATTCTGAAATCCGGTGCCTGCTATATTCCTGCGGACATCAGCTATCCGAAAAAACGGCTCAAGGTCATCATGGATGATGCCCGGCCAGACCTGATACTCACGGACACCGAAAGGCTGAATCTGATGCCGGGCACCGTTGCGGACCTGGTGCTGGTGGACAGGGAGAAAGATGCCATCACCCGGTGTGCCGATACCAATCCCCAGGTTCCCGTGGCCCCGGGCCACACTGCATACATTATCTATACCTCGGGGTCTACCGGGGCCCCAAAGGGTGTCGTGGTCCAGCATTCCGCCCTGGCCGCATTCACCAAGTCTGCGGCCACAGCCTACGACATCCAGCCCACGGACCGGGTGCTCCAGTTTGCCTCCATCAGTTTTGATGCCTCTGCAGAAGAAATCTATCCCACCTTATTTTCAGGTGCCTGTCTGGTGATCAAATCCAGGGATGCCGTACTGACACCGGAACAATTTTTTGCCTATTGCAACGACAATGCCGTCACCGTGGCAGATCTGCCCACCGCCTACTGGCACCTGATCGCTGACCAGGTCAAGGAATTGCCCCTTCCGGACACCCTGCGTCTCGTGATTATCGGCGGGGAAGCCGCACGGGCCGACAAGCTGGAAGCCTGGCAGCAGGCCGTCGGAGACCGGATCCGTTTGCTCAACACTTACGGTCCCACAGAAACAACAGTGGCTGTGACCGTTGCGGACCTGACATCCGCCCAGCCCGTAAATAACCGGACCTCCATCGGCAGGCCCTTTTCCGATGTCAGCATCGCCATATTGAACCACTTTAACCAGCCGGCACCGCCCGGGGTGAATGGCGAAATCCATATCGGGGGCCCCCAGGTGGCTGCAGGATACCTGAACCTGCCGGAACTCACCGCCCGCAGGTTTCTCTCCCCCGGGACGGACCGGCAGGACATCCGCTTTTTCAAAACAGGCGACAACGCATACATGATGCCGTCAGGAGACATTATCTTCCTGGGCAGGTCCGACCGGCAGATAAAGATCAACGGTTACCGGGTGGAACCCGATGAAATCGAAAAAACCGCCATGACCCACCCCGGGGTGGAAACAGCCGCCGTAAAGATCTGCGGCAACAATCAGGCGCACATTGATATTCATCTGGTGGTTATCCTTAAAAAAGACCTGCCGGACACACCGGACGCAGACACCCTTAAACAATGGATGTCCGACCGGCTGCCGGCCTACATGGTGCCGTCAACCATTGGTTTTACGGACGCATTTACCCTGACCACTGCCGGGAAAATAGATTACAAGTCCCTTGATATCAGGCCGGTGGACAACTCGTCCCTGCCTGACACACCTGTTGAGAGCGCGAATGATGACGCATACGTCACCGGACTGATCCGGATCTGGCAGCAGATCCTCAACCGAACCGAGATTCGCCTCACAGACAATTTTTTTGATATCGGCGGCTCATCCCTCACCGCCATCCGCCTGGTGACGTCGATTGAAAAGGCCTTTAGCATCGACATTCCGGTCCTGGCCATATTCAGGCACCCGGTATTGGCAGACCTGGCCGCCGTTCTCAGGGAAAACGACACGGGTTTCGTGTTCAGGAATCTGAGGGTCATCAAACCCAAAGGGGACCGTCCGCCCATTATCTTTGTGGCCGGCACCAGCGAGGATACCGATGCCTATGCCAAACAGGATCTGATGGGGCACCCTTTCTTTACCCTCACCGTATTTGCCCACAAAACCGTAAACAACCGGATCATTCCCATGGATCTGTGGGAGATCGCCCGGCGAAACGTCAAAGAGATCACCCACGCGGCCCCCTCGGGCCCCTATATCATCATCGGGTTTTGCCGGTACTCCATTGCCGCCTTTGAAATCGCCTCACAGCTCATCAGCATGGGAAAAGAGGTGGAGCACCTTGTCTTTCTGGACGAATTCTGGCAGACCAAACGCATGTCCGCCTTCGTGGGGCATCACATGAAGGGCATGTTCCGTTTCGGCATCGGACACATACTGAAAAAAATCATTCCCAAACTGCGGGAAAAACTGCACATGTACAGCCTTGCCCTGGACGACCTGCGGGGAAGGATATACCCCAGGCTGGGCATACCGCTGCCGGAAAAAACCCAGTTCCGGCTGATGGAATCAGCCTTCTGGAAAGCCTATAAATCATATCTGCCAAGGCCCTATAAGGGAGATATCCTTGTGATGGATTCCAAGAACTGGATGGAAAAGTATGACCCCAAACTCAGGACCTACGCCAAAGGTAATGTCCGGCGCATCCCTGTGGACGGCACTCACAGGGACTGGTTTAAACCGGATCAGATCAGGCAGGTTTTAACGGCACTCAAGCCCGCGGACAAAGGGCGTCCCGGTTAAATTCCGGGCAAAATACGGGTTGATTTATGCCCACCGTACTGGTAAATCCTAACCGTGGAGACTTTAGGCCAGCACCCTGACAGCAACCTCTTACCAGACCCTTGAGACTATGTATCAATCATATTACGGGCTAAATGCTCTGCCGTTTCAAATCAGCACCGACCCCACCTTTCTCTGGCTGGGAGAAAAGCACAGGGAAGCCATCTCCATGCTCAGATACGGGATCCAGGGAGATGGCCACACAGGGCTTCTCCTGCTCACCGGAGATGTGGGAACCGGCAAAACCACATTGATCAACGCCCTTTTCAAAAGCCTGGATAAACGCATCATCCGGGTGGCGGTGACCAATCCCAGCCTTGAGGGCCTGGATTTTCTCAACTATATTGCTGCGGCCTTCGGCAGTAAAAAGGAATTTACTTCAAAACACAGGTTTCTCATCAGCTTTGAACGCTTTTTGCAAAACGCCAATGCAAAAAACAGAAAAGTGCTTCTGGTGGTGGACGAGGCCCAATTGCTGTCGGACACACTTCTGGAAGAAATCCGGCTCTTCTCCAACATGGAAAAGGACGGCCAGAGCCTGATCCACACCTTTCTGGTGGGGCAGAACGAATTGCGGGGCACCTTGAACAGACCTGCAAACCGGGCACTGACCCAGCGCATCACCCTCAATTACAACATTGACGCCCTGGTCTATGAAGAAACCGATGAATATATCCGCTACAGGCTCCAGGTGGCCGGCACTTCCGACACCCTTTTCGATCCCGAGGCGGTCCAGCAGATCCACAGATTTTCCGACGGCCTGCCCCGGAAAATCAACATTATCTGCGACCATGCCCTGCTGACGGGATACGTCAAAAATCTCAAGCGAATTAACGCAGGCAT
>MDTD01152332.1_pt1 | contig 10494 bp, 8 predicted proteins | sample 811221 | NCBI WGS metagenome assembly MDTD01 (sample SAMN05326646, study PRJNA326480) | marine metagenome | isolation source: seawater | place: Pacific Ocean: South West | collected 2011
AATTAAAAGATCACAATGCTTGGATGTATGAAGGCGAAAATGAGCTAAGAGTTTTTAATTGTGATACGGACGATAAATCAGGAATTCCAGAATATGACTAGATTTGATATTTTTAATTTTAAAATCTCAGAAATGAAATTTTATTTTCATTTGTATTTAAAAAAAATTAATGAAGAGGAATATAAGAAATATATACAAGGATCTTTTTACATTTGTAAAGAATGTTTGAAAGAAGATTTTGAAAAAAATAAATGCTGTAAATTAAATATGAAAAAACTAAATCAAGATCTTATTGATAATGGTGCAAACAATTTTTGGTGCTTTTTACTTTTCTATACTCGTTTATTTTATAAAAGAAAGAAATATCTTTCTTGGTTTGAAAATGCAAGATATAAGTCAGAAAAATATTCAAAATCAAATAAGGATTATGTATTCGAACTATCCGAAATAATGGAAGATTTTAGTGGAGATGAAAAATTTTTTATAAGCAAACAAATGATGAACTTTGCTCAAGATTTTGTTACACACAAGCTTTTAAACATTCCAAAAAGTTATGACTTCGATTTGCAAAGAGAAGATATTACAACTGAAGAAAAAAAGATCATTTACGATGATATAAAAAAAAGAAAAAATGCAGCTAAGGGTTTTATGAGTCTCACTTTACGTACAAATAGTACGGGTGAAAAAAAACCTGGCAACACTAAAACATTTGTGAAGTTATTTAATTTATCAATGAATCAATTTTTTCTTGATTTACCACTCGATGATAGGGTTATGTCAAGGGTTCAAAAAAACTTTTTAAATGTAATGAGTCCTGGAATTGCATCTGGTTTTAATGCTGGTGTTGAAAATGCATTAGAAAACGCAAAAAAAAATCACAAAGTAAATTTTGAGTATGTAAGAGAGGGAGACCAGGCTTATTGTATAGTTGACAAACTAGATCAAATATCTAAATTAGAAGGTCCAGAAATAAGAAATAAATTTTTAGAAATCGGAGATTTGATTCCTCCTAGAGAGTTCAAGGAAGGTTGGAGACCATACAGTACTGACAGAATTGTTCATTTAATAAAGTCGTTTGGTTATGGCATAAATGGCAGAGTATATGTTAAGGATGTAATGAAGTTTCTATATGATGTACTAAAACCAGCTGCAAATAACTCTGAAAAATTAACAGATCAAGATAATGTGTTTGATTCAAGCAACAATGAGTTCGAAACTGCCTATCATCAAATAATAAAAATTAAATTAAATTCCTTTTTGGATGATATTCAATCTAAAAGTGAATTTACTGAAATCCTTAATTATTCTGGTAAATTAAAAAAGCTATTGAAAATTGAGAATAATTATCGGGCTTTTTTATCTATTGACAGCCAGGAAGATGTGGATAATTTCCTGCTTGTTATAAAAAATAACTTAAGCAAAGAAAACACACTAATTACTAAAGAATTAATAAAAATATTGAAAGAAACCCTTAATTTAAACACGGGAGACGTAAGTTTTGGAGAGCCTATAAGGATGGTGTTGTTATTATTTATGGAGCTTATCAAAAATATGAAAGAATTTGGAGATTTAGATTAATTACAAAAACTCGAAGTACTGTATAAATATATGAATATTAAGCCATTTTCTATTATTAATGATGCATATTCCTCTGAAGAAACAGAGATTGTTAGCAATGAAGATGTTTTAGATATGCACAATATACTCCAAAATGAAATAAGAAAATCCTTGAGAAAAAATGATGGAGAGACCATTACTTTAAGCGATGTTGATAAAAAAATGTTAGATCTTGCATTAAAAAAACCAAAAGAACTTTCAGCTAAAGATAAATTGGATCTTAAGCACTCGAGGGATCAAATTATTCTCAATGAATATCTTGCAAGAAAAAATGTTCCTATATCAGACACTAAAAATGTAAGCAATATAAAAAAAGGAGATCTACTTATTCTTTTTAATGAAGAAGAACCAGCTGTAGAGAATTTAGTAATTATGGCTAATTCGGATGTTGTTGATGATTATGTTATGGGGATTCCGGTCTCATTTGATGAGAGCCTAGCATCAAATGTATCAAGTATTGTTGAACCTGAAGATAATAAAAAAAACTCACAAGTCAAAAACTGGACTTTTGCATTGATTGACGAGATAGAGACAAGATTTCATGTAGGTTATATAAAATCTAACGGATGGTTAGATAAAATTACAAATATCAGCGAAATAAAAAGTCATAATTATTACGCAAAGAAACGTGGAAGAAAAATATTAAATGAATATGATTCTAGAGCACCTCAACGTGCTGCTTTATTTGATCTTGTAGATTACTATAAAAATCTACCTCCTAAAAAACCAGAAGAAATAATAAAGTTTCAGAATTCAACAAATTTTAACAATCAACTTACAGGATAAAAATGAACGATCAATCAGAAAATTTTCAAAGATATTTGCGTAGACAATTTTTGCCATCAGGTCGAAGAATGAGAGGACCAAGAGTAGTACCGGAACGAGAGCGATTTAACGCAATTAATTTCAATATTAATGATATAACAAGAAATGAAGATCTTAGATTATCAAAAATTAGAATCAAAAATTTTAAATCGATTCAAAATTCTGAATTCGATATAAATCAAACAGTATTTTTGTCAGGATTAAATTCTTCTGGAAAAAGTAGCTATACACAAGCAATTTTACTTGTACTGCAATGGATGACAGGATCTACAACAGGAAGAAATGGGTACATTCCTTTAAATGGTGAGTTGATCAGTCTTGGTGAAACTAATGATATTTATCATAGAAATTCCCTACATGAAGACAGTAAACATCTTTATGAACCAATAGTAATAGAAATGGAGTTTGTAGATGAATATTTTGTGAGTGATGGTGTTAAATATAAAATTTTATTTGAGCTTCGGCCTGAATTTTATCTAGATAGAGAAAACAATAGCAAATGGTTACGTATTAATCCAGATAATGAAATTGAAATAGTAAAAGCTTCAACTGTTATAACAATTAGCAGAAGAGATGATGTTAACTTAGACGATTTTTTTGAAAAAATAATTAGTGATAGAGACGCCTCAAAACACTTTAGAAAATTAATTATTGAAAAAGATAACAGTAGAGACAGGGGTGTCGATCATGATTTAATTATTGAACAAACTTACCAAAAAACTGATAGTTTATACAGTCACGAAAAAATGACGCACAAGCGTTGGGCTGGTGACCTTCTTATGAATAGAAAAAATAATGATTTATTTTATATTCCCGACATATCTGTAAGATCTTATTCAACTCCAGATAAAAAAGTTACTTTATATTCAAATTCAAGAATTAGTTTGGATTCGAATGTAATAAATCCAAATCCAAAAGTTGGTGAATTAAAAGTTCCAGAGTTTATTCAAAAAATTACATATGGAAAAGAAGAAATTTATGATTCAAGACTGTTTCCCTCTGAAATAAGAATCGGAAATGAACTTCTTCCTAGTGGCTTTATAAAAGATCCCAACGATATACTAGCAATCAAAACACAATCTCAAAGATTTTCAAATAATCCTAATGATATGAAAAAGATAAATAGTTTCAGAGATAGTGAATTAAAAAAGGAATCTTTAGATCAGATAGTTTCCTCAAACTCTATTGCTATAAAAGGTCTTGAACTTGCAAAGATAAGACTTTTAACTCAAACAATAAACGACATAATCTTTGCAAATAATAAAGTTGTTAATGTTTCCAATCCATTAAGTAGTTTTGAAATAGAAAGTCTTTTTGATACATTTAGAAATCTAAATATTAAATTTGATGAAAAAGGATTTGAATCTTTTCCAGATGTTATTAAAAATTTGAATAAAAAAGATCTTAGAAAAAAAAGTCATAAATATGATTCAACAGAGCCATATATTGATCAGACACTGTGTCTGTTATTGAATATTTTTGATATTAAACATAAAAATCCTGAAGTAAGGAGAAGGCGAGTAACACGAAGTGAAAACGACTTATCCAAAATTCAATTAAGTAATTTTGGCTTTGAAATAAAAGAAAGTGAAATATTAAATAATTCACGAGAATATCTGAAGAAACTTTCGGATAATATCAAACATTTAAAATACTCTTCGAACATAGGAGGTTTTGAAACCAACGAAAGTTATAGAAAATTAAAACCCCAAGACAGAAAGCAAGTAAGTGATGTAATTGAATCATTAAGCGAACTTTTCGAAAATTACATGGTATCGATTGATGAAGAGCAAGGTTTCGAGTGGAATTATCAAGGTTTCTCAAGAAGAAGTGGTGAAATATTTCCAATATTTGAAAAATTCTTAAAATCACCAGCTGGTAAATTTTTGGCTGAAGAACAGCGTCAGTTTGGTGATACAATTATCCAAATTTATTTGGAGTTTTTAGATATTCTTAAAGAATTATCTTCAAAATCTGAATCCTTTTCTAAAAATTTATGGAATGAAATTAGACAAACCAAATCTGTTGTAACAGGTGGAATATATGAATTTGATGGCAAGAATATGTTTACAAGTACAGTAGATTCATACGTTGTTAAAACTTTTTTATCAGTGTTTCCAAGTATAGATAAAAAATCTCAAGCTTCTATCGAGGATATAAGAAAATTGTTAATACTTACCATAGGTTTACGAGCCATAGACGTAAATAAATATAACAATCTTGTTTATGATCAAAAACTTAAAAATCTTACATTTAAAAAAATTATGAGTGATGAAAAAATAAAACCTACTATGAAAAATATGAAAATGCTCAGTGAAAGAGATAACTCAAGGTCTTTTCAAATAGATAAAAATAATGGCACAACAAGTTACAGGTTTGATTCAAAAATGAATGAAAATGATTATGTTTTTGTGAGTGTTGAAGATAAATTAGTTGATAGAAAATGGTTTCCAAATATTTCAGAAAAATTTTCTTTTTTAAGTGGATCAGTAAATAGAAATTACCAAAGTCTTTCTGGCAGGTCATTATTGGCACCTATTGGATATCATGGAGAGAGTATTGGAGCTAAATTCCAATTAGAATCCAATAATTCTTTCGAGTTGCCAACACCAAATTCTTTAAAAATTTTGAGTGATGAAAAATTTAGAGATCAATTTGTTAATCCTGATGGCAGAGTAAATCCATTAATGCTTTTTTCAGCTAATGTTAAGAATCCATTTATTGAAACAAGAACTATGTCTGACCACCTTGGAAGTTGGCTAAATTACGTTGGGCTGGGTGAATCAATTTCTTCAAGAACATCTGATTTTGGCTTCACAACCTTAAGTCTTGAAAGTGAACGTGGGATTGATAAGTTAAATAATGTGGGATCGGGTGTTAGTCAAGCTTTACCAGTAATTTTTCAAATTCTATTATCACAAGATAAAGTTTTATTTCTTGAAGAAATTGAGCAAAACTTACATGCATCTGCACAAGCGAGATTAGCTGACATGGTTTTACTCTTTTCACTTGATCCAAAAAGAAATTTCATTATTGAGACACATAGCGAACATTTTGTTAACAGATTAAGGTATTGGAAAATGACTTTTGGTAAATTTTTTGAAAAAGATTCAGATTCTCCATTCAATGTTTACTTCGCAGAGATTAATAATAAAAAAGGTACAACATTAAAAAGAATGGATGTTGACGAAGATGGTTATTTCATCGAAGACATTTTTCCAAAAGGCTTTTTTGATCAAACCCAAAAAGATTTATTAGAAATAATGAGATTAAGAAATAAGGAAGATTAATTTTAAAAAACTCGAAGTACTGTTTAACAGTGTAAGGGCAAACAGCAGGAGCAATGTAGCTGAAAAGAAACTTTGAACTAGTTTCAGCCCATTCGAAACGGTTCTTTAATTACATTTAAAGAATCAGAGATAACTTCAAAATAGTAAATAACTTATCTAGTTATTTACTAAAAGTTACACAATTGATGGATGTTACCTCCTTTCTGCCATCAATTACATCGTATGAAGCTCTGGTCATGACAGGGCTTCATACCTGAGAGAAACGAAAAAGGATATAAATGAAAAATATAATGTTAAACAAACAGAATATGTTTGGCGGATATAGGCTTCTAGGATATCTAAATGATAAACCTTTGATTGCTCAGTTCCGTCTAGACAAAGAAGGATTTGATATTAAATTTAACCAGGATGTTCTAGACAATGAATATGTTGGTAGGTTTAATTCAAAATTACTTGATGGCAATTTAGAACTATATAAGCTTGGAAGGCTTTCGGCTCCATTCGGAACCCTACCAATCCATATGAAAGGTCTAGAAACAAGACCATCAACAATTGCATGGATAGCTACGTTAATTGAAATAAACGAAATGCAATCAAGAATATCAATGAACAAAGGAAAAGTTACTAAAGAATATTTACATTTAGTAGCAAGTTCAATTTTTGTCTCAGACGACGCATACGTCGAAGATAAAGAACAAGCAACAAGTTATCTTGATGCTGGAAAATATTTCAAATTACATACAAACGATCCAGTAAATAATAACTTTCTAGATGCAATGATGCATCGACATACATTTCCTAAGTTCTTAAAACAACTTAAAGAAAAGAAAAATATATCGTATACTGCCCGCAGCAAAATTTCAAAAGTTGCTGCATAGATAAGTTGGGGCGAAATTAATTATTTGAAAGTACAGGGCAAATTCAAGTAATTACAAAAATTTCGCCCCATGAATTGAGTAAATAAAGGAAGAAAACATTGATAACACTAATAAGAATAATTCTGGAATCTCTGAAAAAGAGATAGTAGAAAAATCTCCAGGACAACTGGAGAAGAGTAAAAAAGGAAAAATATGGCAAAAACAAAATTAAAAAAAGTAATCGACAATGTATACAAAGATACAATCTCGATTAAAGATAAAGATGTTCTTCAAGAACTCTCTGATCTCTCGGAAGCTAAGAAAAAAGCATTTATAGATTTTTTACTAGATCTTGGAATCAGAATGTGGAAGTTCTCAAGAAATGAAATAGATTATCAAAAACTTGATGATCAGCGTGAAGAATTCATAGTAAATGTTCAAAAAGCTGGAAAAGATGTTGAAGATATTTTAGAAGACTATTTATCAAAACTATTAAAAAGAAAAGATGGTTTTCTCGCAAAAGCTGTTGGAAGGGAGTCTGAAAGACTCGTAAGCGAATTCCAAGAACTCTTCAATACCGATAAAAAGTCATCAATACCAAACAATCTTGAAAATTTAGTTACAGAAACAGTTAATAAAGTTACGGCTGACTTTCTTAAAGAAATAAAAAAGCTAAATGACGCTTCAGATGTTAATAGTCCATTATCTAAGATTAAGGATCAAACAATTAAAGGCGTTACAGAACCTGTTAACGAATTAGTCACGATTGTTTCAGATATAGCAACTGTTTTAAATACAAACGCACTTGTACAAAAAGAAGCTGAAAAAGGCACCAAAAAAGGTCTTGAATTTGAAGATCAAATAAATGACCAGCTACATTCTTACGCAATAATTGCTGGCGATATTGTCGAAGAAGTTAGTCATAAAGAAGGATCATCAAAAACTGGAAAAGGCAAGAAGAAAGGCGATCATGTTATTGTTGTTTCAGACTCTGACGGCACCTCATCAAGAATTGTTTTTGAATCTAAGGATTTATTGCGAAAGCAAAGCCTCAATGAAGTTAATAAATTACTTGATGAATCATGCAAAAATCGACAAGCTAAGGTTGGAATCTACGTCGCATCATCTTTGAAATCTGCACCTGTAAATTCTAATTTTGCACGGCTTGCACCTAATCGGTATGCAGTAGTAGTTAACAAAGAAACTTTTGATACGGTCGCTTTAGAAGTCTGTTATCAAGTTGCAAGACTTGAAGCTCTTACTCAATCAAGAACAATTGGAAAAGGTAAAAATAAAATTGATTTTGAAAAAGTAAGTAAAAGTCTCAAGAACTTACGTGAACAAATAAATCTAATTGTCACAATACGTGAAAATATGTCCAAAGCTGAATCCGATATTACCGATGCAAGACACAACGTTGATAAATTAGAAAAAAATTTAGTTCGAAATATTGAAAAGCTTGAAAACACATATACAGCTGAAAAATAGATTTTCAGCTTGAGTAAACGGAAGGTAATTATGAAAAATAATAGTAAACCATCTTTAAAAAAAGATGATAAACCAATTTGGGAAAGGCAACTTGATCGAATCCCAGAAGTATTGACTATTGAAGAAGTAGCACAATACCTCAGAATAGAAGAAGCTTACGTTCAGGATTTGGTTGATAAGGAATCAATTAGGACTATTCCTGGTACCAACAACCAAAGAATATTTAAAGGCTTTCTCTTTGCATTTCTTACCCAAAATCCACCTAAGCAGATAGGTTTACTTGGCGGAATGCCAGGTAAACAAGACCTACCAAGCATAGGATTTTAATTAATCGTGCCTTAGATGTAAGGCACACTGAGTAGAAGATAGGAAAATATGAATAGAAAAAAGAATAAGTTTGAAAAAAAAGAATTTTCTGACTCTGTATTTGCATTGTTAGAAGTTAAGGAAATCGAAAACTCAATAATTGATGCTACGAATTTAGCTATTTTAGTTAATCAGGATCACGATTATACAAAAGAATTATCATCTCCCTATTACACAGATGGTGTAACTTGGGCAGGTGCAGACACTGTAGTTGCAACAAAAAACTCACCATCACTAAAGGATTGGCTTAGAAGAAATCAATCACATAGTGCAGTAATTACAAAATTTGGCTATGAATTAGGATGGCTTATTTTTAAATTAAAAAGAATCTACTCTAAAAAAATTGATTTTGTCACGAAGTATTTCTTTTATGCAGATTTGATTGATTCTGCTAAAAACTATGAAAAATTAAATACAGTTGATCCAAATCCAAAAGGCTTGCTTTTACATGTACTGATGGAATCAAAGAAGTACTTATGAAAGAACGATTTAAAGAAATCTGGAAAGAAACAGTAAAAAAACATCTCCGAAAATGGAGACAACAACCAGGTCTAGCATTCAAGTTAACTGAGCCAACTTGGTTTAGTAGGAAGGTATATAATTAACAATGAAAATGTCTTATGAACAACCAATAAAAAGACGTAGATAACTAAAGACCTAAGTGAAAAGAAAAAGACTCAGTTGCCTGAGTCTTTTCCCCGAAAGGAGGCAGTTATGACTATCTACGTTAAAAGTTTATATTTTTAGTATAAGAATGGATTATGACAAAAAATGACTCTCTACGATAATATAATTTTTATATGAAAAAAAAAGTTCTTACATTATTAGTTTTAGCGGCTTGTACTTACCAAAGTTCGAATACAGAAGTAGATCAAATTACTTCAACAGAAGTAAGTTTTGCACCTGCGACAACCTTGATTAGCGAATATGACCAATTAAAAGAGGGTGATAAGAAAAGTTACAAAATAAGAAAGTATTGGATTCAAAATATTCTTAAAGATGTTCCAAAAATGACAGAGGAAGAGAAAAGTATTTCTTATAAAGAAGCTGACAATCCAAATGAATATGTATATCTGGACGATGGAACCAGTTGTGGGCTTGATGTAGGAGGAACTATCCACGGAAGCCTTATTGACGAAAACTTTCAATTAGATTTTGATAAGATTAATTACAATAACTCGTCTTCTACACTTGAAAAAATGGAAGACTCTTTATTCAATGATGGCTATCAAATTACTTTAGAAGTTTCATACAATTGTGCAAAAGAAGGTATGTTTTCTTGGTTATATGGACCATTATTTTTTCAAGATGGTCAGTGGTGGTCTTTTACAGATACAGATGATATTAACTTTCCAGCTGGTGAAGGAAATTATTGGAGACAATCGACAAGAGTAAAAGTTAATTTAGGTACTAAATCGAAATGGGAAATCTGTAATGAGAATATCTACTCGGATGAATGTGGAGTTGAATATAATCCAACAACTGAATTCTTATGGGGGTATTCAAAGTTTTTCATTGAATTGAGGGAAAAAATAACGATCTGGGACAAAAACTCAAGAACAATGCTGAGAAATAGTGAAATAGCCTACCCTGACGAACTATTACCAATTATGAGTGCGCCAGTATTTGATATTGAAGAATTGGGTCATACTTATAACTGCTATATCTATCCAATGGCAAGTATGGTTTATTACATAAGAAATTATGGTTATCCCCAACCATTAAGCTCTGTTGAAAATGGTGAGGAAAATTTTATAAATTGGCCAGAAGTTTTTTGGTTATGCCTCAAAGAAGGAATTGAATTTCCAGATGAAATTGGCGGTGGATTTAAAGATTTCAACAACGGCGACTTTTATCTTGGACAAGGACCACCAGTTTTAAGGGGAGATTTTGGAAATAGAGATCCTAATCCGCGTTATGCAAGTTGGATTATGTGGGGGCCCTCTAATCCAGAAAATGATTTCGATAATGACTCAAAACCTGTAAAAGAATTCAATATAACAAAATTTTATTGGTGGTTTGATGATGGGTTCAACTTACTCGATTTATGT
>MDTD01144352.1_pt1 | contig 10493 bp, 10 predicted proteins | sample 811221 | NCBI WGS metagenome assembly MDTD01 (sample SAMN05326646, study PRJNA326480) | marine metagenome | isolation source: seawater | place: Pacific Ocean: South West | collected 2011
GAATATGAAATCTGATTGTAATGATTCAAAGGATGCTATTGTATTTTCCCCGCACAAATTTCTCGGTGGGCCGGGAGCAAGCGAAGTAATGATTGTCAGAGATGCAGTAGTACGCTCATTGACACCATTTTAGCCAGGAGGTGGTACAGTTAATTTTGTATCTCCATGGGGCCAAACTTATTCTGATACTATTCAGAGAAGAGAAGAGGGTGGCACACCTAATATTCTTGGCGATATAAGGGTAGCACTCGCTATGCTTGTCAAGGAAGCTTTAGGTCAAAATTGGTTAGAGTGCAGAAACAAATATCTCCGCGAGCGGGCATCTTCAATTTGGGAAAGAAATCCAAAATTAGAATTTATGGGAGGAAATCAATCTCCTAAATTACCTATTTTTTCGTTTCGCGTAAGGGATGTAAATGGTGGGTATGTTAACCACCAATTTTTTACAAGACTCTTGAGTGATGTTGCAGGGGTACAAGCTCGTGGGGGTTGTGCTTGTGCAGGTGCATATGTACACCGATTGTTGGGAATAAATCAAGAGCAGTCTAATATAATCGAACAGTCTTTAAAAAATGGAAATGAGCTTCAAAAGCCTGGCTGGATTCGACTTAATTTTTCAGCAATTATGACCAATGACAAAGTTGATCGAATAATAAGTGTGGTTGACGATCTTGCACTTTCCGCGATGAATTATCAGTCTTACTATCATGTAGACGCCAAAAATGCTCGCTTCATTCCGATCTGGAATAATATTAATTAAAGATCTGATACAACCTCTGGAAACAACTAGTAATGCGATAATCCAAAGATTGTAGCAGAACTGATAAAAACCAAATTCCTCAGTTTTTTAGAAATAAAAGAACTCATTTAAGTCAACTTCTTCATGAATAATGAACACAAGAAATTTAACGATATTGGCCTGAAATGCCTCGGAGATCGTCTGAAGGAGGATCTAGATTGTCTTCTCTATCCAAGCAAGAACTGGGTACCTCCACGTGACGGGGTTACTGACATCGTCATAATCGGTGGAGGCATGTGTGGAATGGTTGCTTGGCTTGCTCTATCATCAGGTGGGATAAAAAATATCCGAATTTTAGACCGAGCACCGAAAGGAAAGGAAGGTCCTTGGTTGACCTATGCTCGGATGGAAACTCTGCGATCACCAAAGAATTTGACGGGCCCAGCATTTGGTCATGGGGCCCTGACTTTCCAGGCATGGTATCGAGCTCAGCATGGAGAGGATGCCTGGGTGAAATTGGATAAAATCCCTCGTTCTACGTGGATGCAATATCTAATATGGTATCGTGAAATTCTGGGAATACCTATCGAGAACGGTATCTCAGTTAATCATCTTGAACCCGAGGGAAATCTTCTGCGTTTAAGTTTTTCAGGAGCTGAAAATGGTACGCTCATCTGCCGAAAAGTAATATTTGCAACAGGTCGTGATGGTACAGGCGGTCCCAATATCCCAAAATTTGTTGGTAATTTATCACAAAAGTTTTGGGCGCACAGTGCTGACAAAATTGATTTTGCAGCTCTTAGAAATAAGCGTGTTGCTGTAGTTGGGGTTGGTGCTTCAGCTGTTGATAATTCTGCAGAAGCTCTTGAACATGGTGCTGCAGAAGTACGACATTTAATTCGTCGAAATGAAATGCCCACAATTAATAAAATGATGGGCATTGGCAGTTATGGATTTACGGCTGGATATGCGGCTTTGCCAGATGAGTGGCGCTGGCGATTTATGCAATATTCCTTTGCTACTCAGACTCCCCCACCCCATGGATCTACACTTAGAGTTAGTCGGCATGAGAATGCCTACTTTCATTTTGGTAAGGAGACTATTCGAATTGAGCAGCAAGGCAATTCGATAGAAATAATTTTTGCTGATGGAACGTCATATTTGGCAGAATTTCTGATTTTGGCCACCGGCTTTTCTACTGATCCTATGGCTAGGACAGAATTTGGTGAAATTGCTGGCGATATCATGCTGTGGCAAGACATGTATGTCCCCCCTGCTGGTGAAGAGAATGAAGACCTTGGTAGATTCCCTTACCTCAATTCAGACTTTACTTTCCAAGAGAAAAAATTGGGAGTTGCTCCTTGGTTGCGCAATGTTTATTGCTTCAATTATGGAGCCGCGGTGAGCTTGGGGAAAGTGAGTGGAGATATCCCTGGGATTAGTGAAGGAGCTGCCTGGCTTGCTCGAGAAGTTGCGGCAAAACTTTATTCTGAGGACGTAGAACTGCATTGGCAGTATATGCTCGATTACGCTAAACCAGAGTTGAATGGAACCGAATGGACGCCAACTGAGCTCAAACAGAAATCTTTCTGGGGAAGAGTAGCATGAGTATTTTTGAAACAAATACTTTGGTAGTATCAGGTGTTTCACCGAAGGATGGCGTCGGTGAAGCCATAGCAACTCGATCCAATATTTTTGAGCTGACTCAGCTTGCCGAAGCTTCTGTACTGCGCCCAATGGAATATGGAATGTTTCCTCACGATGTTCGAGCTGCCCTGGCTTACAGAATCGCAGCCAATGCTGGGGAAACCGAATTAGCAAAACACTATGCAGCAGCATTTGGGAATAATTACAATCTAGCACAATCCAGAATAATTGAGGAGAAACTAGATTCAACTCTCATTTCGTTCGTAGATAAAGCAGCTCATGCCACAAAGGATATTGTGGCTGAGGATATTTTAAAATTGCAGGCCGTAGATGTTTCAGATGCTGATATCGTCCGACTCTGCGAGTTAATTGCCTTCGTAGCCTATCAGGTGCGAGTCGTCTCAGGCCTGCGCTTGATGAATGGAGGAGTATGAGCAAAGTGTTGCATAAGTTTACGCGAAAAGTACCAAAATGGAGGCCTCGAGTAAAACCTGTAAAGTTGGCTGATGCAACCCCTGCTCAACTAGACGCGTTGAAGGTGACTCCTTCGAGCACAAAGGTCTCAGAATATGTTCTGACTCTGGCACATGACGTGGAAAGTTTGAAAGTGCGCTCACCGCTCTTCAATGCCATCATGTATGATGAAGGGGGAATGTCCCGATCTGAGCGGGAACTAGGAGCAATTGCTTCTTCAATGGTCAATCGTTGTGTTTACTGTGCTGCTGTCCATGCTGACCGGCATGCCAAGTTGTCAAGCAGTACTGAGGTCACTGATAAGCTCCTTGCAAGGGGAATGAATGCTGAACTCTCGCCACGTGATTCCGCTATTTTTAATCTTGCCTACAAACTTTCAGAATCCCCTCCCCAAGCTAATGCTGAAGATTTAAAGGCTCTTCGGAAAGTCGGGTTGAAAAATGAAGAAATCCTAGATTTGATCCTTTCTACGTCTCTCTTCGGTTGGGCTAATCGTTTGATGCATGTGTTAGGTGATCCCATTCAACTGGCTGAGGATGAATGAACACTAGATGGAGGGTTGGAATCGCTGGCGCGGGTTCCATTGCATTGGGAACCGCTGCCCTCCTGGCTCAGCATGGTCATCATCCAATGCTTTGGTCACCTTCCGGAAAAAGTACAGAGGGCTTAGAATCAGGAGTTTCATCAAATGGGGCGATTGAACTGTTTTTTGAGCCCTGCATTGCTAATTCTGCGAGGGAACTGGTAGCTGAAAATCAAATCTTAATGTTAGCGCTGCCAGCTTGGGGACATAAGGAGGTAATGGATGATCTAGCACCTCATATTTCCCTAGGGCAGCAAGTGATTGTATCCTCGCATGCTTCAATGGGAGCTCTCTATCTAATGAAGCTGCTTAAAGCAAGGGGAGTATCCATCCCAATTACTGCCTGGGGCACAACAGCAGTAACTGGAAGACGGGAGGAAGGGCCGGTCGTAAGAGTGAATACAGTTCGCAGCCGGATAGACCTCTGCACGATACCGGAGGATATGTCAAAAAGTGCTATGAGTGTCTGCCAGCAACTTTTTGATGATCGTTTTGAACCCCGTGCGGGGCTGTTGGCCATCTCACTTTCCAACCTCAACCCTCAGAACCATCTTGGAATTGCGTTGGGTAACATCACCAGAATGGAAAGAGGTGAAATTTGGAGCCAAGGTCAAAATGTGACCCCTAAAATTGGAAAATTGCTTGAGATGCTAGATCTGGAGCGTTTGGCAATCGCTGAAACCCTAGGTTTGAAGGTAAAAACGATTTTTGAGCATTTCCATCTCAGTTTTCATGTTCCAGTTGCTACGATTTCCGAGATGAATCAACAGATGCATGAACAAGGTAATGGGGGAATTGGGCCTACCACAGAAGATAGCAGATACGTGACCGAAGATGTGCCCTATGGTTTGCAATTGACTTCCTTGCTGGGTCGACTGGCAGAACGGCCAGCTAAATTGCATGAAGCAGGAATCGAAATTTTTTCGGCGATGTATGATCGTGATTTTGCCAAAGAAAACAAACTTTTGGCTGCTCTTGAGCTTAAAAAATACCCTCTTCAGGATCTTCAAAAAGCGTCTTTTACTGGGATACTCGATAAAAGGGTTCGCTGATAATTTTCAAAAGATCGAATTAAACACTCGCAGACTTTACTATCAAACTTTGCCAACATTTTGTCAGTCCGATTGTAAACGCACTTCTCCAAAATTTTTATTGACTTTCCTCGGGAGTTAAATCTGGTAATGTCGGCCTTTGTTGGATGAATGTGGATTTAAAGATATCTTATGTAATTAATATTAGATATCAAAAAATCTACAATTGCTTCTCAGATTGCTGAGGAGTTGTGATGTTCGTAGTTAATTGAAATACAGAACATAGCTTACAAGGAGCTTATGAAATGGGAGATTACAAACTAAACCGTCGAAAATTTATTGGAATGACTGCTCTAGCTGGAGCAGCATTCGCTAGCCCAGCCTACATTCGACGTGCTTCAGCTTCTGGAGGAGAAGTCAACATCTGGACCTACAACGATTTTGTTCCTAAAAGTTTCAAAAAACAATTTGAAGCCGAAACTGGTATCAAAATTAACATCCGTTTGGTTGACGATCAGGGCAAGCAATTTAATTTGCTGGCAGCTGAGCAACCCAACCCAACTGTTGACATTATGACAGTTGCTGGACATCGGTTCTTGCAATTTATTGACAGCAAATTGTTGGCTCCACTTGATACAGATAGACTAAAGAACTGGGGTAAAATCAATCCGACTTTTTCGGAAAGTGACTGGGCAACCATCAATGGTGAGAAATGGGGAGCACCCATTTTATCTGGAATGGAAGTTTTAGCCTATAACTCTGAGCTAGTTTCTATGGAAGAAGCTTTGACCTGGGATACGCTGTTCTCAGATAAGTATTCCGGACAGACTGCCTATATTATCCAAGACATGATGTCAATCGTGATGCTGATGCTTGGATATGATGGCAACATGGTGGCTTATCTGAATGACCCAGACAAAGCGGCTGCAATCGTGGAGGAAGCGAAGCAGTTTTTGATTCGGAAGAAACCTCTGGTGCGCAAATATTATGACAGTGGCGCAGAGGTGCAACAAATGTTTGTCAATCAAGACATTGCATTAGGCCACAGTTGGAACGGTCCTGCAGCAGCCTTAATCAACGATGGCTTCCCACTGGGGATGACCATTCCGAGAGAGGGATCCTACGGTTTTGTCTACACGTACAATATTGCCAACAATGCTCCAAACTTGGACAATGCTTATACCTTCCTGAATGCGATCCTGGCATCCCCAGAAATTGGTGCATCCATGACGAAGGCTTCTGGATTTATCTCCACCTACAAGGACGCATCAAAATATCTGACTGATCTTGAAAAAAGATCGACGTCCTTCCCCGAAGAACAACTTGCTAATCTTCAATTCTTCCGAGCTGAGGCAAATAAGATGAAGTATGGACTTGTTGATCCAGCAGTTGAAGCTGTGAAAGCCGCATAGTCGAATTTAGCTATAGTCCGTCTATCTATATCAGTCGGGCTACATCGGTTGTCCCAGCAAAAGGTATCTGGAAGATGTCTACTGAAGGATCCGTAAGCAATGACCGCGAAGGTCCTGTGAAAACGGGAGATGAAAGATCATTTTGGGGTCGGTTAGCTAACTGGGGTCCCTATCAGACTTTGATGTCGTTTGTCACAATTTCTCCTCGAAGACAGTTCTTCATACTTGCTGCTTTTCCAATCCTTTGGTTGCTTACGCAGCATCTAGGCCCAATGCTTCAGATGTTGCGTGTCTCTCTCCTCGATGCTTATCCAGTAGCTCCAGATGTAGCTCAGGAGTTTTCCCTGGAGAGCTATTTTAAGTTTTTTGGTGACCCCATTTTTTGGATGCCTCTTTTCCGGACTTTAATTTTTGCTGCTGTTTTCACTTTGTGCACGCTGCTCATCACCTACCCAATTGCATATTTTCTGGCTCGTCATGTAAGCCGTAAAAATCAGATGCTGCTCTTATTAATTTTATTGATTCCCTTTTGGGTAGGAGAGATTGTTCGCACCTATGCAATCATGATATTGCTCGGAAACACGGGTGCATTAAATCTTGCTCTTAAGTGGCTGGGGTTGATTGATCGACCCATTCCCTTCATGTACACGAGTTTTTCAATGGGGCTTGGGATGGTCTACCTGACAGCGCTTTATATGTTGTTGCCTTTATACTCAGCACTTGAAAAACTTCCAAAAAGCTTCAACGAAGCGGCGGCTGACCTGGGGGCTGGGGCATGGTCTAGGTTCCGAAAAATTACCCTACCGCTCACCATTGAGGGAATCTCCTCAGGTTGTACGCTAGTATTTCTGATTTCGACTGGTTTTTATGCGACCCCAGTACTTTTGGGAGGACCATCAACAACAGTTTTTGCTGAAACCATTGCGGGTTTCTTTCATGTAGCAGGAGATGAATGGCCAACAGGTGCTGCCTTTGCTGTCATCATGTTTATAGTAGCTTTGCTCGTTACAGGGGTCTTCCAAAGACTAATGAAATCTTTACGAAAGGGGGAGTCCTCATGAGGAGAGGTAACCGCATCGTATTAGCATGTATTTATTGGGCATTTGTACTCTACGTCTTTGTGCCATTGATCTTGATGATCTTAATGGGATTCAAGGATAGCAAATTCATTGGCTTCCCAATTCGTTCCTGGACTTTTGAATGGTACACTGGAATTTTTTCTGATGCAGAGGTGCTTTACACCTTCGGTTACTCTGTGATTATTGCCCTTCTCTCCACTTTGATTTCTGTAACGGTAGGTACTTGGATCGCTGTACTTTTGGAGAGTAGAAAATTCTGGGGTAGGGCGTTTACCTTTGGGTTGATGGTTCTTCCAGCACTTGTGCCAGGAATCATCTCGGCGATTGCTTTTCGAATATATGCACGCTGGTTAGAAATTGAACCTGGAATGGGAGCGATTATCTGGTCACATGCGGTTCACAATGTGCCGTTTGTGACACTCGTTGTGATGGCACGGCTATCAACAATGCCAAAAAGTCAGATCGAAGCAGCACGTGATCTCGGTGCGGATCCCCTCATCGCATTTCTGAGAATCACTCTACCCTATTTGGTTCCAGCCATTCTGGGGGCAAGTATATTTTGCCTTTTACTGAGCTTCGATGATTTTGTGCGGTCTTTCTTTCTAGGAGGATACGAACCAACACTCCCAGTATTGATTTTTGCGATGCTGCGTTCAGGGATGTCTCCTGAAATCAATGCGATCTCTACAGTGGCCTTAGTTTTGACTGCAGCCATTGGTATTTGGGCTGAGAGGTATACTCGTAATGCGAATAAGGGATCGTTATGATATCCCAGTCACTTGTTCATTTAGATGGAGTTTCAAAGAAATTTGGTAGTGCAGTTGCCTTAGAACACTTGTCGCTAGAGATTAAGCAGGGAGAGTTCGTGACGTTCCTGGGGCCTTCGGGTTGTGGAAAATCAACCACTCTTCGTATTTTAGGTGGCTTTGAGCGGCCGGATACAGGTCGGGTGATTCTAGATGGCGAAGATGTGACTCATCAGCCTCCTGAAAGGCGCCATGTTAACATGGTCTTTCAGGATTATGCCTTGTTTCCTCATATGACTGTCCGACAAAATATTTCTTTCTCATTGGAGTTGAAAGGCATTGAAAAGGTAGTGATTAGACAGCAGGTTGATGAGATCATGTCATTTTTGGAGCTTAAAGACTACGGGCATCGTTATCCAGGCCAATTGTCTGGTGGTCAGCGACAAAGAGTAGCGTTGGCTCGAGCTCTTGCTCCCGATCCTGTATTGCTGCTACTTGATGAACCCTTGGCAGCGTTGGATGCTAAATTACGTGGCCAGGTTCAATGTGAATTGAAGTCCATACAGCGACAGACTGACAAGACTTTTTGCTTTGTTACGCATGATCAGGATGAAGCTCTAACCATGTCGGACCGAATTATTGTAATGAACATCGGAAAAGTAGAACAGGATGGTTCACCAGAAGAATTGTATTTCCAGCCTGCTACCCGCTTCGTAGCAGATTTTATAGGTGAGACAAATTTCCTGAATGGCAAGTTGATCAGTCAAGAAAATGGTGTAGTTAAAATGGATTGGTTTGGACACACATTGCTCGGTTATTCAACTGGAATTATGCCAATAAACAGCTCGCAAATCACAGCATCAGTCAGATTAGAGAGATTAGAATTTCATCAAAAGTGTCCTGACCAAGTGAATCAAGTCAAAGGGAAACTGGTAAATAGAACCTTCCTTGGTAGTCGGATGCTTGTCGATTTTCATGTTGAGGGAACTGCTGATAAAAATTTGCGAGCCTTTGTAGATCCGGACCTTGGAAAGTCTATTGGGGAAAACTTGATTTGGGCTTCATGGAATCCAAAGAGCATGGCAATTCTAAGGGACTAGGCCTTGTATCTTACTGACGAAAGAGTTGGCGCTTAACTTAAGAAAAATTTAAAATTTAATTCTATTTTTTTCTGCTAAAACCTCTGATCCTTACTTGATCTATCCTCAGACTTTCATTCGAATATTTTCAGTCAAGCCTACAAAATTACTGGTTAAATAAAGCTTTTATTCAGATTGAAAATTAAATATGAAGTTTGAAACCTACTTAAAGTCATATAAGTGACTCAACACGTAAGAAACAAAGCAACGATTTATTGCTATTGGCTGATGAGCCTCTACGGTGTTTCAATCGTCATGATTGGAACTCTAGTTCCTGAGCTCTTGCGATATTTTGAAGTTTCCCTCAGTGAAATTGGATTTCTAATGACAATTCAATGCTTTGGGGGAATTTTAGCTTTGTTTCTGGGGAGTCATTTTGCTGAGAAAGTTAAAAAATCATTAATCATTCCGATTGCATTTGGATTCCTAGGAATAGGCTTGTTAGTTGTCGGGTATTCATCTTCTTTTCTAGTATTGCAAACAGCTTTTTTCTTGACGGGTTTCTTCATTCGAATTGCAGATATTTTTTTGAATGCTTTTGTAGGTCAATTACACCAGAAAAAGAGTGGGGTCTACTTAAATCGCCTGCACATGTTTTTTAGTATTGGAGCGTTTACAGGCCCATTCTATTCTGGAATACTGATAAAACTAAATTTTCACTGGCAGCAAATCTATTCAATAATAGGTATTCTTTTCGTTGTATCTGGGTTGCTAGGATGTTGGTTAATTTTGCCAATTGGAAAAATTAACCCGATACGGTCACTGCAAAATAAAGTCTCATTAAGTTTCTTAGAAATTATCAAAGATCCCAAGATTTGGATTCTTGGTGCTACCCTCTTGTTCTATTCGTTCCATCAGCTATCCGTCACTGTTTGGTTACCTTACTATTTGGAGGACTCACTGGGGGCTTCTAAGGAAATGGCGAATCTTTCTATTTCCCTATTCTGGTTTGGAATAATTTTGGGGAGGTTTTTCGTTTCCATCATCGTGAAAAATCAGGATCCAGCAAGACTACTTTCTTTGGGAGCTTTTGTAGGGGCGGTTTTATTAGTGGCTGGTATTTATTCTAGAGACATATCGCTAACGACGAGTGCTTATTTCTTGGTTGGTGTGTTGACAGGTGCAATTATTCCATTGGCATTCACAATCTGCTATAAGATTTTTCCAGAAGTAATCGCTCTTGCAACAACCTTTTTGTCAATTTTCCTACTCTCTGGACAAATGGTCGGACCGTGGTTGTTGGGTGTAAGCGCAGAGATGTTTTCAATAAATTATGCTATCTTCTTGACGGTGATGACATTGTTTGGTTGTACGGTTGTTTGGAAATTAGTTAGCTTCAATGGTTAGTATTTCCACAAAGCCTGCCCTGAGATGAATGACTTTAGATACATCTCATTCAATTTTAAAAACCTTCCATGCACCTTTTCTACTCATCAAAGTACTTAAATGAATCACCAAAATCTTAAACCTATTGATTAGACATAACCCACCTGATTTACACCCAAAATTAATTCTCCCGCTACATCCCTTCGACTCACTACGCTCTCTGGATTCAGAATCAAGTTGGTATGAATTTTTCAGCAAAAACACAAGTAATCTTTCCTGCTAGAAGATTAGAAATTGATTTTGTTGACTATTTATAA